>ENA-ORCS01000012-ORCS01000012.1-marine-metagenome-genome-assembly--contig:-NODE-12-length-241102-cov-55.422342_pt1 | contig 241102 bp, 227 predicted proteins | sample MGYA00237781_ERZ508513 | MGnify/ENA primary metagenome ERZ508513 (study PRJEB26184, sample SAMN06268793) | marine metagenome | isolation source: Eden Landing Ponds, San Francisco, CA, USA | place... | reverse complement strand
AACGACGCGTGCCGTCGCCACGGCCTCGATTTCAGATACGAACGCCACGGAAATCGGAACAGCGTTGAACGTGTTTTCCGTGAAGTAAAACGCAGAACTACCAGTTTCTCGAACTGTTTCAGCAACGCCGAAGCAGAAACTGCAAACGAGTGGCTTAGATCGTTCGCCTTCGCATGGAATCAACTAATCTGAACAGCACCGTGAAAGGATGGGAAAGTTGGTGACGAGGACGAGGACGAACGCGCCGGCAGTGGCCGCGAGCGCGCGTCGGCGGTCACCGTGGGCCGCCGCGTACCCGACGAGTGTGACGGCGTACACCGGGAGGACGACGAGCATCCGAGGGACGACTTGCTCGGAGACGTGGAGATCCGTCAGCGCCCGGAGGGCGACGCCGACGGCGACGACCACGGCGGCGGCGAGGCCGACGAGGGCCACGAGACGCGGAAGAGAGAGACGCGCACGCACGCCGGGGACGGCCAGGGTGCCGCCGAGAGCGATGGCGCCGGCCGCGCCGGCGAGGAGGGGCGGTTCGACGCCGCCGAGGGCGAACGCGCCCGGTGCAAGCGGGTGGGCGAGGACGACGATACCGAGAGCGACGATACCGAGGGCGCGGCGGTGAGGGTTGGCGGCCGCCGGATCGAGACCCGCGGCCGAGGCGGCCCGTGCGACGACCGTGAGGCCGCCCGCGAAGACGAACGTCGGCAGGGCGACGAGGAAGGCGAGGTTGCGCCCGACGATGGGAGCAAGCGGAAGGGCAACGGCGGCGAGGCTCCACAGCGGGGCGAGCGGGTCGTCGTCGGGGACGAGCGTCACGAAGGGGCCGTCGCCGTCGGAGTCGAACGACGTGACCGACATCTCGCGGCCCGACACGTCGGCGCCGGGGAGCGCGTGGCCGACGGCCATCCTCTCGGGCGCGACGAGGGTGAGGCGGTCGGCACCGAGGCCGGTGTAGACCTGCGTCCCGGGGTCGTCGCGGAAGTATTCGACCCGGAGGACACCGCGGGGAGCCTCGGTGGCGGCGTCGGGCGTGCGGTAGCGAATCCGCACCGTGTCGCCCGAGACGCTCGTCGAGAGCAGGCGGGCGTCGTGGACCAAGATGGCCTCCTCCGCGATGGACTGCCGAACCGACGCGTTCTCGAAGGCGGCCGTGTCGTTCAGGCGGTTCTCGACGGTCCACGTCGCGGAGCCGTTTCGGTGGATCCGCATCGTGGCCGTGCTGTGTTCGATCCGTACGTCCACGTCGTTGGTGCGGGCGGCGGACTTGAACCCGCGTTCGCAGGGCGAGCACACCTGAACGGGGCGGGGACTGGCCGCCGCGGGGGCCGCGAGGGCGACGCCGAGGAGCGCCCCGACGAGGACGAGGGCGACGAGGGTCCGGGGGAGGGAGGGGCGGGGGACCATGCGTGAGCCGTGCGAACGGAGTACAATGGGTCTTGTGCTGGGCGCCGAAGGACGCACTTATCCGCGCGGGACGACTGCCACGACCATGGAGTGTGGGCGGTGTGGATCCCCGTTAGACCGGCCGGGCGACTACTGTCTGGTCTGTCGCACCGCCAACTGCGACGCCGTCGTTCTCGACGTAAGCGAGGCCCGAACCCGACTGACGATGCTCGACGGGGAGGACGTCGTGGGCGAGACGACGATCACCACCCGCCCCGAGGAGGGGGGAGAGGCGCGGGTGATCGAGCGGCGAAACTACGCGGGGCTGATCGCCGACGAGTTGCGCCGGAAGCGGCCGGAGACGGTGTTCGCGGCGGGTGACCGCGAGACCATCCGGGCGGTCCGCGCGGAGACCCACTACGAGTTCTACCGTGTCGCGGGCGAGGATCCCGTGGCGGCGGTGTTGGAGCGCCGGGGCGAACGGGCGCTGGAGGTGGTCGAGACGGCGCCGAAAGAGAAACTCGGCGGCCGGCACACGACGCTGATCGGCGGGCGGACGGGCCGACGCGCCATCTCGACGGTGGCCGAGCATCCACACGTCAAGAAGATCGTCCCGGGACCCATCGACGCCGGCGGGACGGGATCGCAGTCCGGACTGCGCGCGAAGGTGACACGCGCCGACGACAACGGCAACGTACGCCTCCTCCTTCGCGACGGATCGAGCGTCCAGGAGAACCGAATCGTCACGACAGCGATGAACGGCGAGACGGGCGAGCGCGTCCGCGACGACCTGAACGACGCGCTGTCGACCGCCGGGCTCCAGGAGTGAGCACGGGAGCGAAACTCGCAGGGTTTATCCGTTCGCTGGGGGTACATGGCGGTACTATGGCCGAGAACAAGGCACGCAGCACCGGGAGCGCGGGCCGTTTCGGCGCGCGATACGGTCGCGTCGCCCGCCGCCGCGTCAAAGAGATCGAAGGTGAGATGAACGACGCCACCGTCGACGGGGACAGCGTCACCCGGATCGGCACCGGCGTCTGGAAGAACGAGGAGACGGGCGAGACGTTCACCGGGGGGGCGTACCGACCCGAGACCCCCGGCGGCCGCACCGTCCGACGGTCGATCCGCGCCGCCCTGGCCACCGACGACGACGAGTAACATGAGCTACAAGTGTTCCCGGTGCAAGCGCGACGTCGAACTCGACGAATACGGCGGCGTCCGCTGCCCGTACTGCGGGCACCGGGTGCTCCTGAAGGAGCGCGCACCGACGGTCAAGGAAGTCGACGTCGAGTAACGATGACGCTCGCGAGTCGGTGCCGGCGGGCCACCCCGGCGTGTCGGCGAGTCGCCGGCGACCGACAACGGCTCTCTCCGTAAGGTGCCCATCGACGACACAGCACACGTCCTCTCTCTACGGTTCGAGTACGACACGGAGCGGCGCGCCCGGATCGTCGAGCGGAGCGTCCGCGTCGAGGTTGGAGAAATCGACGACGATCGCTCGACGGCGGGCGTCGACCGCGAGGGGCGGACGGTCCGGGTGCGGGTCGCCGCGGCCGACCTCGTCGCTCTCCGTGCGGGGGCGAACACCTGGCTTCGGTTGCTCGATGTCTCCGAGACTGCGTCGGCCGACGCCGCTCGTCGGTGATCGTCACGGCAGTTCGCGACCCCGACCGGACTCACGACGACCCATCCGAACCGGCCGTCGGCAGTCGATCGTGCCGGACGAACACGAATACGGGGCTTTTTCACTCCGGGACCCAACGGTTCGCCCATGCAAGGAAATCTGCCGCCGGAAGCCCAAGAGAAAATCGAGGAACTGCAGGATCTGCAGGAGACGGCCCAGCAGGTCGCAGCGCAGAAACAGCAGGCCGAGACCACGCTCAACGAGTCCCAGACGGCGCTCGACGCCCTCGATGACATCGACGAGGACACGGAGATGTACCGCGAGGTCGGCGAACTCCTCGTCTCGACGGAGTACGACGACGCCTACGAGAACCTAGAGGAGAAAGTCGAGAGCCTGGAGGTCCGCGTCGAACAGTTGGGCAAGCAAGAAGAGCGCGTCCGCGAGCAGTTCGAGTCGCTCCAAGAGGAACTCCAGCAGATGCTGCAGGGCGGCGCCGGCGGCGGTCCGCCGATGGGGCCGGGCGGCGCGGGCGGCGCGTAAGGCCGTGACCGAGCCGGACGACGAAACCGTCGTCGAGACGGCCGCCGAGGCCGCCGAAGGCGTCGTCTTCGCTCACTACCGCCAGTCGGACGTCCGTGACCTCGACGTGACGGTGACCTTCGAGGACGGGGTGCTCGAAGTCGACGTCTATCTGAACGCCCCGGACGACGAGGTGGACCCGGAGGGAGTCGCGGACGAGGCCGCGCGGACGGCACGGGACGCCGTCGACGACCTGTTCGAGGCCGGCGACGGCGACGCCACGTAGCGGCCGGCCGCTAAATCGGATTAAACTGACGTTTATCGCCGGTTAAACGGCGTTAACCGCGCCGGATTTTTATCCTCCACCAGTCACACGGCATCGGCTGGAGTGATCGAACGATGCGAGACACGACGCGCCGGACGTTCCTTCGGAGTAGCGCAGCGACCGCCGCAGTGGCGGCCGTGCCGACCATCGGGGCCACGGACGAGGTGTGGATGAACGCGGAGACGGCGGTGGATGTAACGCTGTACGACGTCGAGGCGACGGCGGCAGGCGCGTACGCCGTCGGCGGGAGCGGCTACGTCCTCGAACGCGGCGACGACAGCTGGGGCATCGCCACCAGCGGCGGGCCGACGGGGAACGGCAACGATCTCTACGGCTCGGACGTGACCGACGACGGCGAGCGGCTCTGGTTCGTCGGCGCTAGCGGTGCCATCGGCGAGTACGAGGTGCGGACGCGCGACCTGACCGACCACTCGGCGCCGAACGACGTGACGAACAACTTCAACGACGTGGCGGTGACCGGCGAGGCCGGCGACGCCAACGTCTACGTCGCCGGCGACTCGGGGAAGATTTACTACAGTTTCGAGAACGGCGCGCCCGGGACCTGGGGCGCGGTTACGCCGGGGAGCGGGTCGAACGTCAACGCCCTCGACTTCCACGGTCCGCGGTCGGGGCACGCCGTCGACGGCAACACGACCGTCTTCGTCACCGACGACGGGAGCACGTGGGAGAAAGTGGGCATCGCCGACGCCAACCACAACTTCTACGGCGTCGACTCCGACGCCCCGGACGACGTGACCGTCGGCGGCGGCGGTGGGACGGTGTACGGTTGGAACGGCTCGGAGTGGCGCCGCGAGGACACCGGTGACGCCTCGCTTCGCGACGTCGAGATGAGCGGCGAGGCGGGGCTGGCCGTCGGCGGCGGTGGCGCCGTCTACCGCCGCGGTGCCGACGGCTGGGCCCGAGAGACCACTCCCAGCGGGGCGAACCTGCGGGCGGTCGTCGACGTCAACGGAACCGACATCGCCGTCGGGGCGAGCGCGACCGTCCTCGAGCGATGACGCCGGCGAAGCGGGATCGGGACGTCCCCGGGTAAGGTACTTCCGTAGCGCATCCTAACGGGGGGTATGCGAAAGCGGGCATCCGCGATTTTCGCGGTACTGATGGTGCTGGCGACGGTTGCCCCGGCAGCGGCCGCTCCGGCGACTGTCGCGAGCGACGGCGCGGCGGCCGTCGACGACCCCGAGGTCGTCCAACAGCGCGCCGACCCAAGCGAGGATGCGATCGGCTGGGAGGGCGGCTACTGGCACAACGAGTCGATCGGCGTCGATCAGTCCGACGGGTTGAGCGACGCCGAACTCGACGCCTACGTGGCGCGGGCGATGGCCCGTGTCGAGTATCTTCGGGGCGAGGAGTTCGACGAGGAGGTCCCCGTCGAGGTGATCTCCCGCGACGAGTTCCAGCGCCAGCGGGAGCAGAACACGACGAGCAACGCCTCGTACGACGCGTGGAACGACCAGGTGTGGGAGGCACTGTTCGTCATCGGCGAGAGCCAAGAGGCAAACGAGCAGCTTCGGTCCGCGACGGGCCAGTCGACCGCAGGGTTCTACGTCCCCGCCGAGGACCACATCCGAATCATCACCGACTCGCCGGAGAACCCGACCCTCGACAACACGACGCTCGTCCACGAACTCACGCACGCACTCCAGGACCAGAGCGGCGATCTCGGCGAACAGATCACCGCCACCGAGACCCAGGATGCCGGGCTCGCGACCGACGGGGTCGTGGAGGGTGAGGCCAACTACATCGAGCAACGGTACGTCGATCGGTGCGGCGTCGAGTGGGAGTGCGTCGAGACGCCGAGTACCGGCGAGCAGCCCCAGCAGCCGCCGAACCTCGGTATCTTGCTCACCCTGCTCCACCCCTACTCCGACGGCCCGGTGTACATCGACTGGCTCCGCGAGCGGGGTGGCTGGGACGCCGTCGACGCCGCCTTCGAGGATCCGCCGGAGTCGACCGAGCAGATCATCCACCTGACCGACGACGAACCAGTTCCCATCGAGTACGAGGACCGCGCCAGGGACGGCTGGGAGACGTTCCCGGACCAGGGCGAGGGCGGCTCGGACACGGTCGGCGAAGCGTCGATGTACGTGATGTTCTGGTACCAGGCGCGGACCGCTCGCGCCCAGACTATCCCGCCGCAGACACTCGCCCAGACCTCCAGCCCGCTCGACACGTACAACTACGACGCGGAGCCCTCCGCGGGGTGGGGCAACGACCGGCTGTTCCCGTACCGAAAGGGGAGCGGCGAGAACGCACGGCACGGCTACGTCTGGGTGACCGAGTGGGACAGCGAACGCGACGCCGCGCAGTTCCACAACACCTACCGCGCCATCCTCGACGCACACGACGCTCGGTCGGAGGGTGACAACACGTACGTCGTTCCCGACGGTGAGTTCGCGGACGCCTTCCGGATCGACCGCGACGGAACGCGCGTCACCATCGTCAACGCGCCGACGGCCGACGCGTTGGGCGACCTTCGACCGGTGGCCGACGGTGACGGCGGATCGAGCGGTGCGACCGACGGGGACGACGGGGGAGCCACGACGGCCGACGGCGACGGCGACGATGAGGACGGCTCGACCGGCCTCGAAGCGCCCGGCTTCGGTCCGCTTCCGGCCGTCCTCGCGCTGATCGCCGCCGTGGCGCTGGCGGCGGTCGCCCGCCGACTCGACTGATCGACGGCAGCCTTTTCACCGGCCGACACCGACGGCCGGCGAGATGCGTTTCAGGCCGATCCTGCTCGCGGCCCTCGTCGTCCTCGCCGGCTGTGGGGGGACGGTCGGAAGCGAGGGGTCGACGACCGAAACGTCGACGGGGACAGTGACGCCGACGCCGACACCGGCGTCCGCGTCGACGGCCGAGGTCACGACCACGCCGTCCGAGACACCCGCCCACCCCGGCTTCGGCGACCCGTCGTCGGACCGTCTCGGGTGGGAGGCCGGCTACTGGCACGACGAACCGCTGGACGTGAACGCGACCGACGGCCTGAACCGGAGCGAGCGCGGGGCCGTCGTCGCGCGGACGATGGCCCGCGTCGAGTATCTCCGCGGCCTGGAGTTCGAGTCGCGGGTTCCAGTCGAGGTGGTCGACCGGGCGACGTACCGCACCGACGAGAACGTGACGGCGACCGGGTGGGACGAAGTGGTGTGGGAGGCACTCCTGTTGATCGGCGAGGATCGGTCGGTCGAGGAGGTGCTCGGAGCGTTCTACGGCGCGTCGGTGCAGGGATCGTACGTGCCGAGCGAGGATCGGATCGTGGTGGTAAGCGGTGATGACCGGCCGACCATCGACCGCCGGACGCTCGCCCACGAACTCGTCCACGCCCTACAGGACCAGCACTTCGAGTCCGCGCTCAGCCGGTCGAACCGGACGAGTCGGGACGCAACGGTGGCGTGGCAGGGGCTGATCGAGGGCGACGCGGGGTACGTCGAGGACAGGTACGAACGGCGGTGCGGGTCGGAGTGGTCGTGTCTGCCGCGGTCGGCTGGCGCGGGGGCAAGCCTTGACGGCGACGCCGGCGTCTACGTCGCCGCCTACCACCCCTACAGCGACGGCCCGTCGTTCGTCCACCGCCTCCGGGAGCGCGGCGGGTGGAAGGCGGTAAACACTGCCTACGCCGACCCGCCGACGAGTTCGACGCAGGTGATCGACCCCGGACGGTATCCCGACTGGTCGCCGGCGACGGTGCGGGTGTCCGACCGGTCGGCCGACGACTGGCGCCGCTTCGATCGGTCGCCGGTGGGGACGACGGTCGGCGAGGCGTCGCTGTTCGCGACCATCTGGGCCAACGGCGGGACGGAGCCGTTCCACCTGCAACGCCCCTCGCGCCCGCACCGCACGTACAACTACACTCACCCTGCGACCGCGGGGTGGGCCGGTGATCGGCTCGTTCCCTACCGGAACGGGTCGGGAGCGACGGGCTACGTCCTCCGAACGGAGTGGGCGACGGCGGACGACGCCGAAACCTTCGCGGCCACGTACCGCGACCTTCTCCGGACGCGCCGGGGGGCCGAGCGGCGCGAAGACGGCGTGCTGGTAGTGCCGGCCGGCCCGTACGCCGACGCCTTCCGCGTCGAGCGGTCGGGAACGACGGTGACGATCACGAACGCGCCGACCGTCGCGGCGCTCGATGCCGTACACGGACGACGGGAGTAGCCAGCGGCGGCCCGAAGCGCGGCGACCGGTCCGGGTATGAAGACGAATCCTCTTCGACAGCATCGACCGAACGAACGGGTTTTTCACCGGCCGGCGCGAACCCGCCGGCTATGCAACCGTTCGACATCGTCGGGCCCGAGGCCATCCGCGACGGGACGGCGACAGACGCGTACTTCCTGCGGACGGAGACGACGCTGCGACACGCCGGCCGGAATCCGCGGGTCGTCGCGGAGGTGACGGCCGATCAGTTCCCCGACGGAGAGTTCGAGTTACTCGCGGGCGTGAAAGACGCTGCGGCACTCCTGGAAGGACGGGGCGTCGACGTCGACGCCGTCCGCGAGGGGCGGTTGTTCGACGGCGGGCCAGTCATGCGGATCGAAGGGCCTTACCTCGAGTTCGCCCGATTCGAGACGTCGCTGCTCGGTCTGCTCTCTCACGCCAGCGGACTGGCCACTGCGGCGCTGTCGGTACGGCGGGCCGCGCCGGAGTCGACGATACTCTCCTTTGGCGCCAGACACGTCCACCCGGCCATCGCGGCGGTCGTGGAACGGAGTGCGTTGCTCGGGGGACTCGACGGCATCTCTCACGTCGCCGCAGGCGAGGTGCTGGGGCGGGCGGCCGGGGGGACGATGCCCCACGCGCTTCTGATCTGTTTCGGCCGCGGAGAGCAGGAGGCGGCGTGGCGAGCGTTCGACGAGGCCGTCGCACCCGAGGTGCCCCGGGTGGCGCTCTGTGACACGTACGACGACGAGGTCGGTGAGGTGCTCCGGGCGGCGGCGACGCTCGGCGACGACTTAGACAGCGTCCGCCTCGACACCACGGGATCGCGCCGGGGGGATTTCCGACACATCGTCCGCGAGGTGCGCTGGGAACTCGACGCCCGCGGGTACGAGGACGTGGACGTGTTCGTGAGCGGCGGCCTCGGGCCCGCGGAGCTCCGTCGGCTCCGGGACGTCGCCGACGGCTTCGGCGTCGGAGGGTACGTCTCGAACGCCGAGCCGGTGGACTTCGCGCTCGACATCGTGGTAGTCGAGGGCGAACCGGCGGCCAAACGCGGGAAGCTCTCGGGCGCCAAGCAGGTCTACCGGACGGCCGACGGCGGGCACCACGTCGGCCTCGCCGACCGCGAGGGGCCGGCGGAGGGCGAACCCCTCCTCGAACCGCTGCTCCGCGACGGCGAGGTGGTCAGGGAGTTCGACGTCGACGCGGCGGCGGGGCGGGCGCTGGCCGACGCCGACGCCGTCGGGTTCGGGGCGGACGCGTAGCCGTTCTACGACTGTAGCTGTTCGACGGAGCCGCCCTCGGGTCGCTCGCGGAAGACCTGCCCCTCGAAGAGAGTGACGATGGTGTCGTCGTCCTGCCAGGCCAGCGGGGCGAGGCCGGCCTTGCGGCAGGCGTGGGTGAGGAACTGTTCTTCGTTCCAGCCGTTCTCGACGGGAAGGGTGGGGTACATCCAGGCGTGCTGGCCGTCGGCGTCGAGAGCGACGCCGTGTGTGCCGAGTTCGAGGTCCGCGAGTGGGTCGTTGGTGAGGACGTGATTACAGACGACACAGACGGAGATGTTGAGGTGTTGGAGCTCCGGCGGTTCGACCTCGGAGCCACAGGAGTCGTCGGAGGCGGCAGTGATGGCTGCGTCGACGATGGCGTGACCGAGCTGGTCGGAGCCGCGGTAGGCACCGGCACAGCCACGGAGCCGTCCGCGGCCGCGGGTCGAGGTGATGCGGACGAACGCACCCGTCCGGGCGTAGAACGCGTCACGCATACTTCCCGGCTGTTCACGCTGACCCTGAAGCACGTACGCCTCGACGGCTTCACGAGCCAGTTCGACCGCTCGGGCCCCATCGTCGTAAGAAAGGTGTACCGTCTGCGCCTCGGACATAGCCGTACCTTACTCCGAACGGACTTGAAGTCTTCCTTTTTCCCGGGGAGAACCGTGATGAATTCTCGCCGACCGGTCGACCGACCGAACGGCTTATTCGGCCGAGCGGTCTACTCCCGGGTGGCAGAGAGAGCCCGGCCCCCGTGCGCAAGCATGAGGAAAGTCCCCCCACCGTCCGGACGGGTGACCGGGTGCAAACCCGGAGTCGGAGACGGCTGGCTCTGGAACAGAAACGAGACCACTCGATCCGACCGATGAGGCGTGCGAACCCGAGCGCGAGCGAGGGGAGTTAACCCGCCGAGGGTAGCGGGATGCCACGCATCCCGAGCGGTCTGCGGTACACGCCGCGAACCGCGACGGTCGAGAACGGATGGAACGGCGAATCCTCACCGGTGCAAGTCCGCCTCGTCAAGGTAGTCCGGACGCGGAGGTGGACGCTCAGCTGAATGCCGGGACGAACAGAAGGGGGCTTACTCCTCTCAGCCGCTTTTCGCGTCGAGCCACCGCGCCAGCCCGGGGTAGTCGGCGATCAGCCCGTCGGCTCCCGCCCGCACCGCGTCCCGCGCCTCGACCCACGTCCGCACCGTCCAGACGTTGACGTCGGGAGCCGCCGGCAGCGAATCGGCGGTCCGAACCGCCGCGAGCGACGGGTGGACCGCCGCGGCGTCGTACCGGGTGGCGAGTTCGCGCCCGTCGTCCACGTCGCGACAGAGGGGTGCGATCGGCAATCCGCCGTCGCGCTCGTGGACCGCCGCGAGAGCCCCCTCGTAGAACGAGGAGAGGAGGACGTCGCGGTCGACGAGTGCGTCGAGCACCCGGTCGACGAACGGTCGCCAGCGCTCGCGGGCGGCGTCACGGTCGGCGGCCGGGAGGGCGCCGCGGCGACCCGGCGCCGGCCGGGGGCGTTTGAGTTCCACGTTGAGCGGGGCGTCCGTCCCGGCGAGCAGGCGGTCGAGCGTCGGCACCCGTTCGCCGCTTTCCAGCACCGCGGCGGCGGTCACGGTTTCGACCGGGAGGTCGGCTACGACGCCGGCGCCGTCGGTGATCCCGCGGCTGGCCCCGTCGTCGTCGAGTCGCGGGTCGTGGAAGACGACGGGCGTCCCGTCGGCGGCCGCGACGACGTCGACCTCGATCCGGTCGGCGTGTGGAGCGGCGGTACGGACCGCGCCGACCGTGTTCTCCGGGGCGACGCCAGCGAACCCGCGGTGGGCGATGATCGTCGGGGCGGTCACGGGTCGAAGCCATCCTCCCAACGGAAGATGCCGTCGCGCTGGACCGTCTCGCCGTCGACGAGGAGTCGCGACCCCTCGCCCATCCGGGTGATGAGGTCGGTGTGGATCGCGCTCTCGTTGCCCGCCGTCCCGTCCGGCAGACAGGCGTCGTAGGCGCGGCCGAGCGCGAGGTGGACGGTCCCCGCCATCTTCTCGTCGAAGAGCACGTTGTCCGTCGGTCGAGTGATGCCGCGGTTCATGCCGACGCCGAGTTCGCCCGGTCGCCTCGCGCCGGCGTCGGTGGCGAGCAGATCCGCGAGGGCGTCCGCGCCCTCGGCGGCGCCGAAGTCGACCACCTCGCCGTCCTCGAAGACGAGGTGCGCATCGCGGAGGCGACGACCCTGGACGGTGATCGGCACGTCGAACGTGATCGTCCCCGCCGCGTCTGCGGGGGCGGTGAACACCTCGCCGCTGGGGAGGTTGTGGGAGTCGTAGGCGACGGAGGCAGCGCTGTTGACGGCGGTCCGGCCCTCGATATCGACCGTGAGGTCCGTCCCCGCGGCGACGAGACGGACCTCGCGGCCGTCGTCGAGGAGATCCTTCAGCCGGCCCATCTCCGATGCGAGCGCCTCCCAATCGCGGAGGACGGCGTCGTAGACGAAGTCGCGATAGGCCTCGTAGGACATGCCGGCGGCCTGGGCGAGCGATCGGGTGGGGTGGACGGTCGACACCCAGTCGGTGGCCATTCGCGCCTCGCGGACGTCCTCCCGTGCGCGGGCGTAGGCGCTTTGCCGGTCGCCGGGCACGTCGGCGGTGGCGGCCGTATTGTGGCCGCCGCCGAGCGAGAGGAAGACGTCGGCGCGGTCGTAGAGGGCGCGTTCGGCCGCCGCGGGGGCGAAGTCGTCGTCGTGAGCGCGGAGGTAGGCACGGGTTATTTCGTCGGAGCCGTAGGTGGCAAGCAGGGTCGCGCCGCGGGCGCCGAGTTCGGCGGCGACGGCGACGGCGAGGTCGTGGGCGCCCTCCGCGACGCGTACCACCACCTCGTCGCCGGAGTCGACCCGGGCGCTCCAGTCGACGAGCGTCTCGGCGTGAGCGCGGATACGGTCGTCCATGGGGGTGGGAGGGGAGCGGGTGGCAAAAGCGTCCGGGCGCTTCGCTCGTAACCGCAACCACTACCTCCCGGGACGCAGGAACCGAGGGTATGCAACTAGGCGTGGTCGGACTGGGGCGGATGGGACGGATCGTCGTCGACCGTGTGCTCGACGCCGGACACGACGTCGTCGCGTTCGACATCGACGACGACGCGGTGGCGGCGGCGGCCGAGGCCGGCGTGGAGCCGGCCGACTCGATTCCCGACGTCGCGTCGCGGCTGGGGAACGAAGCGCGCATCTGGCTGATGGTGCCCGCGGGCGAGCCGGTCGACGCGGCGCTGACGGAACTGGAGCCACACCTGTCGGCCGCGGACGTCGTCGTCGACGGCGGCAACTCCCACTTCGAGGACTCGGTTCGGCGCGCGGAGGCGACCGAGGCGGCGTATCTGGACTGTGGCACCTCCGGCGGCCCTGCGGGTGCCGAGCTCGGCTTCTCGCTGATGGTCGGCGGTCCCGAGGACGCCTACGAGAAACTGGTCCCGGTCTTCGACGCGGTGGCGACGGGGCCGGACGGCCACGACCGGATGGGGCCGTCGGGGGCGGGGCACTACGTGAAGATGGTCCACAACGGCGTCGAGTACGCGTTGATGCAGGCCTACGGCGAGGGATTCGAACTCCTCTTCGAGGGGCGGTACGACCTCGACCTCGAAGCCGTAGCGCGGACGTGGAACAACGGTGCCGTCATTCGATCGTGGCTGCTGGAACTCTGCGAGGAGGCGTTCCACGAGGAGGGGACGGATCTGGGCGACGTGGCCGACCACGTCGCCGGCGGATCGACGGGGACGTGGACGGTCCAGGAGGCGCTGGAGCGGGAGGTGCCGGTGCCGTTGATCCACCAGGCGCTCGCAGAGCGGTTCGCCTCGCGTCGGGACCGCTTCTCCCGCCGGCTGGCCAACCGTCTCCGATACGGGTTCGGCCGGCACGAGGTCGCACGACGGGAGTGAGACGTGGCGGTGGCGGGGACGCACATCACAATCCCCTTAACCCCCGCATCCGTAGCGCCGCACATGGTCGAGGTAAACCTGGTGGGCCTGAGCCTCGGGGCACTCCTGACGCTCACCGCCGTCGCGCTCCATCTATCGAAGGGGACGGGATGGGCGCCCACCACCGACATCAGCCAAGAGGTACTCGAACGCCGGGCCGAGTCGGTGCCGGAGACGGACTTCCCGGAGCCGATGAACCGCGCCATCGGCGCCGGCGGTGGCGGCGCCGTCGCAGCCGGCGCCGTCGCCGGCGACGAGGGAGGTGCCGAACTCGAAGGCGGCGCCGAGGCCGAGGAGGAATCCGGCCCCTGGGACGTGCCCGACGACGAGGCCGACGTCTTCGAAATCGAGTACGCCAAGGAGGGCGACACCATCGAAGTCAAGGAGAACGAGACGGTCCTCGAAGCCGGCGAGGACGAGGGCTGGGACATGCCCTACGCGTGCCGACAGGGACAGTGTGTCTCGTGTGCCGGGCAGATCACCTCCGGTGGCAACGCCGAGGACTACGTCGTCCACGACGACCAGCAGATGCTCGACGACAACGAACTCGGCGACGGCTACACGCTGACCTGCGTCGCCTACCCCAAATCCGATTTCACCATCGAGACGGGCGAGGCGCCCTAGCGGCGAAACTCGAACCGCGCACCGCCGCCGTCCGCCTCACGGGCGTCGACCGACCACCCGTGTTCTCTCGCGATTCGCTCGACGATGGCGAGCCCGAGGCCCGTCCCCCCGGCGTCGGTGGTGTACCCCGCGTCGAAGACGTCGCGGCCGTCCGGGAGACCGACACCGTCGTCCGCGACGTAGAAGCCGTCGTCGAGCGGCCCCACCGTGACGGTGAGCGCGTCCGTGGCGCCGTGCTCGACGCTGTTTCGAAACAGATTCTCCAGTAGCCGCCGGAGTCGCGATTCGTCGGCCCGAAGGCGGCAGTCGCCAGCGACGACGAGCGTCGCTTCGGCCGTGTCGGCGGTCGCCCAGCACTCCTCGGCGACTGCGGCCAGATCGACCGGCCGGAAGTCGGGGTCGTCGTCACGCCGAGCGAGCGCCAGCAGATCCTCGATCAGCCCGAACGCCCGGTCGAGCGACCGCGCGGCGCGGTCGAGGGTTTCGTCGTCGTACTGGGCACGAGCGAGTTCGAGCGACCCGTCGACGACCGAAAGCGGCGTGCGGAGGTCGTGGGAGACGACGCTCGCGAACTCCTCCAGACGGGCGTTCTGTCGTTCGAGGTCCCGAGTCCGATCGAGAAGCGTCAGGGCGGTGTCGGCGTTGGCCGCGAACACCCCCGCGAGGTGGCGGTCGGAGTGGTCGAACGTTCCGACTGCGGTGTGGCCGACACTCAGGACGCCGTGGTCGCCGATGGGGACGGCCATCGACGCACGGGCGTCGCCCCGGTCGTAGTCGTCGTCGAGGGCGGAGACGTCGTCGTAGAGCAGCGGCTCCCCGGACGCGAACGCGCGGCCGACGATCCCCTCGCCGATCCGGTAGACGGGGCGGTCACCGAGGGTTCGCTCGGCCGCCTCGGAAACGGCGACCGGATGGAGTTGGTCACCGTCGAGCAACCTGACGAGGTTCGTCGGGTAGCCGAGCACGTCACGGACGGCGTCGGTGATGATCTCCGCAACCTCCGTCTCGGTCTCCGCGCGGAGCAGGTTCCGGGTGACGTCGTGGAGGCGTTCGAGCGTCCGCTCGCGGCGCTTTCGGTCCGTGATGTCGACGTACAGACCGATCGTCCCGATCACGTCGCCGTACTCGTCGACACGGGGGCTCGCGCGGAAGATGGTGGCGACGCGTTCGCCGTCGGCGGCGACGAGCGTCCGTTCTTGCTGGCCGAACGTCCCCTCTCGGCCGCTGTCGAAGCCGTCGACGGCGCGGGTTCTGGACTCGTCGCCGTAGAAGTCCCAGACCGGGCGGCCGACAACGGCGTCGCGGTCGTAGCCGAGGCGGTCGAGAAACCGGTCGTTGCAGTCCTCGACGACCGGTTCGTCGTCGACGTCCCGGAAGGCGGCGTACATCACGGGGGCGTCGGCGAAGAGCCGTCGATACTGCGCGCGTTCGGTTCGCCGCCGCCGGCGGTCGGGACGGTGGCTCTCCACCGCCTCGCCGATCCGGTGAGCGAGGAGGTCGGCCGGCGCCGTGCCGTGGACGCAGTCGGTGACCCCCGCGGCGAGTGCGTCGCCGACGAGCGCGTCGGCGGCCGGATCGACGACGAGGACGAACGGGAGGTCGGGGCGAGCGTCGTGGACGGCGTCGAAGAACGCGAGGGCGCCGGTCCCGGGGAGGACGGCGTCGCTCACGACGCAGTCGACCGGCCGGTCGGCGAGCGTCGTGAGCGCGGCGGCGGCCGTCTCGATCCGTCGAACGGACAGTCGGTCGGCGGCGTTCGACAGGCGCTCGGCGACGGCACCGCCGGCGTACAGTACGTCGATCGACGTGGTGGATGTCGGATGAGCCATCGGAGAACGGCGATCGGGATGGAGGATGCAGTCAGTCGGCCGTGGCCGGACGGTCAGCATCGGCGTCGGCCGTGGCCGGACGGTCGGCGTCGGCGTCGGCGTCGGCGAGGCCGCCCATCCCGTCGACGGCCAGTGCGACGAAGGCCGCCTTACTGATCAGGTCGAGGTAGGCGACGACGAGCATCGTCATGTCCCGGGTGAGCAGGCCGATGCCCGACGGAGAGAGTATCCAGACGACGGGGTAGAGCGTCCACAGCGCGATGGTGAGGTTGCGTAGCGTGATAAAGAGGGTGCGCGTCCGCTCGTTCGAGAACGTCGCCAGTCGCGGGATGCGGCTGTAGAGGTCGTACACCAGGACGCCGAAGAAGCCGACGCCGCCGACGAAGGCCGCCCAGCGGATCGGCCCGGAGACGACGACGGCGACGCCGCCGAGGACGAGTAGGGCGACGTCCACGACGACGAGTCGGAGGATCGACTCGCGGCCCGTCCGCCCGAGCATCGCGAGAAAGAGGAGGATGAGCGGCGTCGTGATCAGCCAGTCGACGTATCGGGGGATCGAGACGACGCGGCCGGAGGCCGTGACCGTCCCGACGTCGACAGCCATGAGGACGTAGGCGACGGTCGCGACGCCGGTCACGCCGGTCAGTGCGAGGTAGTGGTTCCGCCGCTCCGGGTCGTTCGTCAGCCCCCAGAGTGGGGGAATCGTACCGAGGGCCATCCCGACGGCGCCGAGCGCCGCCCACGTAGTTACCGATGAGATCATGATCAGATTCCTCCCGTGTCTCGGCCGCCATCACCGAGCGCGTCGGCGTGGTCGGTCGACGTCGACGCCGGAGTCGAGTTCGGTTCCGAGCCACCCCCCACGTCGAAGTCGGCGAGCTGTTCGCGGAGCCGGGCGGCCCGACGGGTTAGCTCGTCCGCCGCGTCGTCCACCTCAGAGATGGTCCGTTCCTGTCGGTCCGCCGTGTCGGTCACGTCGGTCGCCTGTTCGGCGGTCTGCTTGCTGATCGCCGCCACCTCGTCCAGACTCTCGACGACCCGCTCGGTCGAGTCCGCCTGGCCGTCGGTGGCGTCGGCGATGCCCTGAATGCTGGAGTCGATCTCCTCGACGTAGTCGGCGATCCGTTCGAGCGCGTCGATGGCGCCCTCGACGGTCTCGACGCCCTCGGTGACGCGCTGGCCGGTCTCCTGGGTGCCGTCGACGACCTGTTCGGTCCGCTCGCGGACCGACTCGATCCGGGCCTCGATTTCGCTTGCGGACTCTTTGGTCTCCTCGGCGAGGTTCTTCACCTCGTCGGCGACGACCGCGAAGCCGTCGGCGTCACCCGCGTCGCCGTTGGCGTGGGCGGCCTCGATGGAGGCGTTGAGCGCCAGGAGGTTCGTCTGCTCGGCGATGTCGGAGATGACGTCGACGATCTCGCCGATCTCGGCCATCTCCTCGTTGAGCGCCTCGACTTCCCGCTGGGTGTGCTCGGTCGTCGCCTCGATGCCGTCGAGTTCCTCGACGGCGGCCTCGGCGGCGGCGCGGCCGTCGGCGCCGGCGTCGGCCGCGCGCTCCGAGGTGTCGGCGACGGTGTCGACGGTCGCCGCAATCTCCTCGGCGCTGGCCGAGAGGTCGTTCACCTCGCCGGTCATGTCCTGGAGGCTCTCGGTCTGTGTGCGGGCGCCGTCGGCAATCTCGGCGACGGACTCGTTCATCGCCTCGCCGGCGGCCATCACGTCCGTCGCGTTCCGGTCGACCGCCTCGGCCGCGTTCGCCACGTCCGTCCCGAAGGCTTTCACCTCCTCGATGGTCGACTCGATGGCCGACACCATGTCGTTGAACGCGACCCCGATGGTCGCCATCGCGTCGTTCCCGTCGTTCACGTCGATCCGTCGGGTGAAGTCGCCGTCGGCCACGTCCTGCATCACCTCGCCGTACTCCTCGGCAGTGCGTTCGAGGCGCTCGTTGGACCGGGCGGCCTCGGCACGGGCTTCTTCCGCCTCGGCGCGGGCTTGCTCTGCCTCCGCGAGTGCCTCCTCCGTCTCGGTGATACGCTCCCGGAGCGACGCCCGCATTCCGTCGAACGCCCGGTAGAGCTGGCCGATCTCGTCGGTTCGGCCGGTCGTCAGATCCACGTCGAGGTCGCCGTCGGCCATCGCCTCGGCCTTCCCGGAGAGCCGACGCAGGGAGAGCGTCGTCCGGCTGCCGATCGTGACGCCGATCAGCGCGAGGCTGACGACGGCCACGAGGATGAGTCCGACGATACCGGAGACGACCGCGTGCTGGACGGCGAAAGCCGCCGTGGCGGGTTGCGAGACCACGACCGCCCAGTCGGTGGTCTCGGTCTCCATGGGTGCCGCCGCGACCGCGTCGCCGTCGGTCTGCTGGAAGGTGGGCTCGTCGAACGCCCCTCCGGGGACGGTCGTCGACGTCTCCTCGGCCGAGGAGCCGATCAGATCGGCGTCAGGGTGAGCGATGATCGTGCCGTCGGCGCCGACGACGACCGTCTCGCTCTCGCCGTCACTCCCCGCGAACGCGCCGACCTGTCGGTCGAAGTTGACCATGTAGACCAGCAGCCGGTCGCTTCGGCCCTCGACCGGCGTCGCGACGGCGACGGTCGTGAAGTCGACGACCGACGGCCGGAAGGGATCGGTGACGAGGACGTCGCTCGGCCCGTCGAACGAGACGCTCTCCTGTGCGAAGGGGGCACCCTGTGCGCGGGCATCGACGCCCACGAGGTCCTCGTTCGAACTCGTGACGATTTCGCCGGTGTCGGCGTCGACGTAGTGGGTGGCGACGACACCGGGGGGTGCCCGGTCGTCGCTCGCGAGGTCATCGAGATACGCCGTGACCGTCGCGCGGTCGCCGCTGCGCAACGCCGGGTGGTCGGCCGCGACGCGAGCCTGTGTCGTCACGCCCGTCAGCCACGTGTCCAGTCGGTCGGCCTGTCCATCTGCCGTCTGTACCATGTGGCTCTCGACGTCGTCGCGCAACTGCGCGGACGCGTCGGCGCTCACGACGGTCCCGACCCCGACTGTCAACAGCAGGACCGCGGTGAACGCCACCGCGAGTTTGAGTCCGTACCGCTCGCGAACGCGATGCAGAAAGGGAATGGCCATGCCTATGCCGCGATGTTCGACCACTGTTTAATAACCGCACCCCTCCGAGTACAACGACTGATAATCAGGGTCAGTCGGCCGGCATCGCCGCCTCGTCACCGGCGGCGGGGCGACCGATGCGTGCCCGGAGCGCCGGGATCACGGTCCGGTCGACGGCGAACGGACCGCTCCCGGTGATGAGCAAGGCGGAGGTGAGGCCGAACAGGGTGACGTGAGCGAGCACCGGGTCGTCGGGGAGGCCAAAGAGCGTGGTCGTGAGGATGAGGAAGCCGGCGCCAGCGGCGCTCCGGGTGAACGTGCCGGTGAGGAGACACAGGCCGACGACGAGTTCGCCCAGGCCGGCACCGAACACCCACATCTCGGGGGAGAAGGGGGCGACGGCCGTGAGGTCGTATTTCTCGACCACTTGCATCGCCCGGCCGGAATCGAGCCACTTCTCGGTCACGCCGAGGTAGGCGAAGTTGAACCCGAGGAAGAGACGGACGAGGAGGGGTGCGACGGATGGTTCGATGCCGACGCCCGAGAGCAGGTCGCGGACCGTCGGCACGTCACGGAACCGGCTCAGGATGGTCCCGTCGGTGAGCACCAGCCGCCGGAGCAGGAGGTCGGCGCTCGGCTGTCCCGGACCGACGACGAGGATACCGAGGAACCCGGCGACGTACTCGGAAGCGAGCAGGAGCGTCGGGAAGTGTGTCGCCAGGCCGAGCAGGTAGACGAGGAGTCCGGCCAGCGCCGCCAGGCGCGTCGCCAGCCCGAACAGGAGAAAGAAGGCGAGAGAGATCTGGACGAGGCGCGCCTCGACGGTGACGACGGGAGAGAAGAGATAGCCGCCGAAGCCGGCGCCCATCAGGGGGAGTCCGGTCGCGAGTCGCAACAGCCAGCCCAGATACGGCTGGTAGGAGCAAAGCGTCCGCCGCGTCACCGTCACGTCGGCGACGTGGTCGCCGTAGCGGAGCCAGCCGAGCGTCGCGACAGTCACCCCGACCCCGCCGGCGACGAGGAGAGCAACGTTGAACGGATCGGTGAGGACGGCCGTGAAGAACTCGACGACTCCGGGACCGGAGCCACCGGCTTCCGTGACGTAGTCGACGTGTGCGGCCGCCGGGCGCGACGCGACGAGGACCGTCGCGAGCGCGCCCACGAGACCGCATCGTCGCGGGTCGGGTCGCATCGCTCCGACATTGGACGACGCCGCGAATAAACGCTTGCCTCCGTGCAGAACTTGGACTAGAGGCCGACGTTGGCCGCCAGCGGCCACGCCTCGCTAGCGAAGGTGAGGAAGGCGAGCGCGCCACCCAGCAACGCGACGTTTTTCAGGAAGTTGTTGACCTCGCCTTGCTTCTGGTCGTCGGGCGCGTTCCAGAAGTCGTGCATCGTCGGGGTGGACGCCACGAGGAAGACGGCGATGGCGCCGGCCGCGACGGTCGGATACACGCCGAGGGCGATACCCAGACCGCCGGCGATCAGCAGCCCCCCGGACGCGGGGACGCCGAGCGACGCCAGGGGAATACCCTTCGCCTCGGCGTAGCCGATCATCCCCTCCGCGTCGAGGAAGTGGTTCAGCCCGGTGAAGGCCATCACGCCACCGAAGAGGACGCGCGCGAACAGGAAGGCGACGCCCGCGCCGGCGGTATCGAAGGCCATCAGGCCACCACCCCGGTCGTGGGAGTCGAGAACGGTGCGTCGGAACTGATAGTCGCTGTCATCGTGTGTCCGTACGCCCCGCCAGCAAATATACGTTATCTGACACTCGTGTCACCGGGTGGCGTCGATGTCACCGGGAGCGCCCACTACAGTAACATTCTGATACCTGATTCGGGACGAAACTGCTAACCCGCTGGAGGTGGTGAGTGTGATATGGCCATACAGACGGACGACGCGGACGCGGAGACGTGCTACGTCATCGACTCGCTGGAACAGATCGGCTCCCAGTGGCGGCTGGCGGTTCTGCACGACCTGCAGGAGGGCGAGAAGCGGTTCAACGAACTCAAGCGATCGACGGGGGCGAGTTCCCGCACCCTCTCGCGCGTCGTCGACGACCTACAGGAGATGGATTTTGTCGACCGACGCCTCGAGGAGGATGCCCCAGTGGCGACGTACTACTCGCTGACCGAGAAGGGCGCGTCGCTCTGTCCGGTGTTCGACGCCATCGGCGACTGGGCGGAGGAGTGGCTAGCCGAGCCAGGCGAGCCGCCCGCCTAATCGCGGTTGGCCCACGCGAGGGCCGGCCCGGCGAACACGAGCAACAACCCGAGCAGCGCGATCAGCGTCCAGATGCCCTCCATCGATCCCGCAGTCGCGGCGGCGTCGCCGGCCGCCTCCCCGGTCGACGGGTCGCTCAACAGGAGCAATGCCTTGTCCTGTGGCATCACCGCCGCGTAGGTCCGATCGGGAGAGACCGAGAAAAACCGGATCAGATCGGGCTGTGTGTCACCCGAAAACGACAGCGTCCGGCCGTACCACCCGACGATGGCGGCGATGAGTCCGAGCAGCGTCAGATCGAGCCCCGTGGTTTCATCACGATTTATGAGGCGAGATTCCATGCGCGCGATACGTCCCGGAGACACATATATTCGCCGTCGTTTCGGGGCACACACGACCGCGATTCGACATACTTAGTCGGCCGCGGCCCAATCACCGGGCATGACGAAGCTCCTCGTGCGTGCGGCCCGGGGCGAACGGACCGAGCGCCCGCCAGTCTGGCTGATGCGTCAGGCCGGGCGCCACATCCCCGAGTACCGGGAGATTCGCGCCGACTACACGTTCCGCGAGGCCATCGAGACGCCCGAGGTGGCCGAGCGGATCACGCTGTTGCCGTGGGACCTGTACGAGCCGGACGGCCTCGTGATGTTCTCCGATATCCTCACGGTGCTCGAACCACTGGGTTTCGATTACCACGTCGAGAGCGGCGTCGGGCCGGTCGTCGAGAACCCGGTCGAGGGGCCCGGCGACGTCGAGCGCCCCCGTGGCGACGTGGCGACCGACCTCGATTTCGTCGGCGACCTCCTGGACGGACTCGTGGACCGCGTGGGCGACCGGACGGCCATCGTCGGCTTCGCCGGTGGGCCGTTCACCCTCGCCTCCTACGCCGTCGCCGGCGGCACCTCGCGCAATCACGGCCCCGTCCGTCGTCTCCGCGCCCGTCATCCGGAGGCGTTCCGGACACTCCTCGGCGAGTTCGCCGACGTCGTCCGGGAGTATCTGGAGTACCAAGCCGCACACGGCGCCGACGTGGTGCAGTTGTTCGACACCTACGCCGGCGTCCTCCCGCCCGCCGACTACCGCGAGTTCGTTCTGCCGCTCCACCGAGAGATCCTGTCCGACCTCTCCGTCCCCAGTATCGTCTTCGTCCGCGGCATGGGCGGCCGCCTAGACAGTCTGGCGGCGACCGGCGCGGACGTGGTGAGCCTCGACTGGACCGTCGACATGGCCGCGGCACGGGCCGAACTCGGCGACCTGCCCGTCCAGGGCAACCTCGATCCACAGTATCTGTTCGGCCCGCCCGAGTTCGTCCGCGAGAAGACGAGAGCCGTCATCGACGCCGCCGGCCCGCGAGGCCACGTCCTCAACCTCGGCCACGGCGTCCACCGGGAGACGCCCGTCGAGTCGGTGCGGGCGTTCGTCGAGACGGCGAAGTCGATCAGCCGCTAGCGGCGGTGGCGTCGGGCGCCCCGCCGGTATCGGCGTCGGCCGCGAACCGCTCGGCCAGCCGCTCGGCCTCCCGGATCCGCGCCGGGACGCCCATCCGGCCGGCGTAGTTCGACGCCAGCGTGATCCCTGCCGGCAGATCGACAGCCTCCATGGCCGTCCACGACCCGTCGTAGGCGGGGATCCCTCGCGGGTGCCGAGTGACGTTCAGCACCGTCGCGGACACATCCATCACGGCCTCGAACTCCTCGCGAGCGATCCGCCCGAGTTCGCACTCGGTCCGGTCGACGAGGCCGGGGTTCCCCATCCCGCCGAGAAAGCACGTGTAGACGCCGTCGCGGTCGAATAGGCTGGCGTTCCACGTCACGCCGAGGGTCCGGAGCGGTTCGTCGTGACGCACCTGGTAGCCGTAGCCGTCCGGGTCGGCCTCGGAGTGGAGGTGGACGTACGCGAGCGGGTTGTAGTAGAGCCGACGGAGCGCGCGGGCGCTCTCGGCGTCGACTTCGGCCAGGAGTCCGGCGGCCACGTCGGCGCGCGTGGTGACGACCACGTGGTCGACGGTCCGACTCCCCGCCTCGGTTTCGAGTCGGTAGCCCGTCCCCGTCGAGACGATTCGATCGACCGCCGTCTCGAGTCGCACCTGGTCGGCGTTGTGTTCGTACAGCGCACGCGGGAGTTGGGCCATCCCGTCGTCGAAGGAGACCGGCGGCTGGCGCTTTTTCCCCTCCAGTCGGCGGTTGAGCGCCGCCCGGACGAGACTGCCCGACCGCTCCATCTTCCGGACCGTCCGCAGCGCGTACTTCCCCGGCATCTCCGCCGGATCGGAGCCGTAGATGCCCCCGAACAGCGGTTCGACGAGGTTGTGATACGCCTCCGATCCGAACTTCCGGACGAAGTAGTCGGCGGCCGTCTCGTCGTCCCGGGCGCCCTCGGTCAGCGGCTCCGCCAACAGCCGCAGCTTCCCCCGGATCGACAGCAGGTCCGTCGACAGGAACTCCCGGGGCGAGAAGGGGACACGCCGGAGGCTGCCGTCGGCGTAGACGTACAGCGGCAGGTCGGTGTCGGCGGTCCGGAGCGACGACCGAAGCCCGCAGGCGTCGACCAGCGCCTCGATTTCGGGGGTTAGCCGGGTCCGCTGGGGGCCGTACTCGAGGACGCGTCCATCGACCCGCTCGGACGCGATGACGCCGCCCGGTTCGGAGGTGGCCTCGAAAGCCACCGAGTCGACGCCGCGCTCGGCGAGGTAGTGAGAGAGCGCCAGCCCCGTGATACCGGCGCCGACGATGCCGACCGTCATTCGCCGTGGGGAGCGTTCAGACACATCGTCCCCGGTTCGTCCCGGCACTCGCACTGCCGGAGCCCCGCGTACTCGGGGTCGTAGCCCGCGACGAACGGTTCCACTAGGTCGGCGAGCGCACCCACGAACCGGTCGTCGTCGTACGGGATGGGGACGCGGTAGAACTCTAGGCCCGCCGTCTCGGCCTCCTCCCGGAGTTCGACATCGAGTTCCGAGAGCGTCTCGCTTTGTTCGTGCATGAAGCTGACCGGCTCGACGACGACCCGGTCGGCCTCGGTCCGTTCGATGACGTCCTCGACGTCCGGTTCGGTCCACTCCACGTCGCGGTTCTCGTGGTTCTGGTAGCCGAGCGCGTAGTCGGGGGCGTCGAGCGCCGTCGCGACGACGCGACAGAACTCCTCGACGTACTGCTCGTACCGGCTCCCCTCGTCGAGGTAGTACTGGGGCGTGCCGTGTGCGGAGAAGACGAGCCGCGTCCCGTCGCCGAGCGTGAGGTCGTTCTCGTCTAGGAACTGGCGGATGTTGTCGATCCGAACGCGGGTGTACGCCGGATGTTTGTGCCAGCCGGTCAGCCCGTCGACGGGCACGTCCCAGCCCACCTCGTCGAGCGCCTCGTCGAGTTCGTCCAGCGACTGGACCGTAGTGGAAGGACCACACAGCGGGTAGATCGGGAGACCGACCAGGTGATCGACGCCGTCCTCGCGGGCCGCCTCGACCGCATCGGTGATGAACGGCTCGGTGTACTGCATCCCGTAGTAAGTGTTCACGTCGTACCCACGGCGGGCCAGTTCGTCGGCGAGCATCGACGCCTGCGTGGTCGCGTGATCGTAGAGCGGCGAGCCACCGATATTCTCGTACTCCTCCATGAGGTCGGGGACGCGCCGCTGTGCCAGTTTGCTGGCGCGTGCCCGGGCCTCTGCCTCGGTCGTCTCCTTCTCCTCGATGTCCATGTTGGCGAAGAAGATGCGTTCGAGGTAGTCGACGACGACGTCGCGATCCGGCTCCGGCGGTTCGCCGAAGTTGAGTAGCACGATCCCAGTAGTCATACGCCCGGCCTAGGGACAGGTCGGTACAAAACCTGTCGGTCGGTCCGACGCGATGGGTGTCGGGTCGACTATTTAAGTAATCTCACGGGACGAGACGGTGGAGCGCGCCGGTCGATCCCACGGGCCCACCCCGGTCGCTCGTGAGGAGATAGAGCTGCCCGCCGGAGTCGCGCCCGAATCCCCGGACGAACGAACCGACGTCGCTGCGGATGGGGACAGTCGCAATCGACCACGGGCCACCGTCGGCTGGATCGGCCACGAACAGTCGGCCCTCGGCCCGCCAGTCCGCGAAGACGTACCGCCCGTCGAACTCCTCGATTGACCCGTCGTAGCGATACCCGCCGACGACGGCGACACCCGTCGCCGTCGCGTCCGGGTCGACACTCGGGTGTGGGTACTCGATCACCGGGTCGCGGAGCTGGCCGCCGGCGAGCGTGTGGCTCGGACAGCCCGCCGGCTCCTCGGACGGTGCCGACGGATCGAAACAGGACGTCCCCTCGTGGACGTTCCAGCCGTAGTTCTCACCGCGCTCGACGCGGCTCACCTCCTCGTAGCGGGCCTGACCCACGTCGGCGACGAGGAGCGCGACGCCGGTCGTTCGAGGCGTCCCCGACGCCTCGCTATCGACGGAGAACCGCCACGGGTTGCGAAAGCCCCACGCCCACTGCTCGTCGAGGCCGCCCTCGCCCACGAGCGGGTTGTCGTCGGGGACGGCGTACCCCTCGACGGGCGAGACGTCGAGACGGAGGATGCTCCCCAGCAGGTTCTCGGTGCGGTCCTGCCCGTTGCCGCCGCGGATCCGCTCGTACCAATCCTCGGCGTGGCCACGGCCCACGTCGCCGGCGCCACCGCCGTCGCCGACGCCGACGAACAGGTGACCGTCGGGGCCGAAGGCGAGCGACCCCGCGTTGTGGTTGGCCTGGGGCTGGGGAATCTCCAGGACGATCCGCTCGCGCTCGGCGGTCGCACGGTCGGCGGTCGGCTCGACCGTGAACTCGGACAGGACGAACGTGTGCGAGTAGCCGGGCGGCGTCGCGGAGCGAACAGGCGCGCTGTAGCGGACGAACAGCCGGCCGGTAGCGGCGAAGTCGGGATGGGGTGCGAGGCCGAGCAGCCCCCGCTCGTCGGGACCCGCCTCCGTGTCGACGACCCGCTCCGAGAGGTCGAGGAACGGGTCGTCGGGGCGGTCGGTCGCGTACACCCGTCCCGGCTGATCGGCGACGAATCCCCGGTCGACGCCGTCGGGGAACGCCACGTCGGTCGGCGCGGTGAAGCCGTCGGCGACGAGGTCGACGCCGACGCCGGGACGGTCGGGCTGTGGCGTCGCCGTGCCGGCTGCCGTCGGCGTCGTATCGCCACTGCGCCCCTCGTTCCCGCATCCTGCCAGCCCCACGAGGGCGGCGGCGCCGACGGCCCCGAGGAAGCGGCGGCGCCCGCGGCCGTCGCTCATCGCCGATCCACCCGCCAGACTGCGCCCGACCGTGACAGCGTGCGTGTCACGACCCGGCGTACGGGCGAAAGCAAGTAGACAGTTCGGGTCGGGGGCGAAAACGCACCAGTAAGCACCTCTTTATCCGGGTATTGCCGGCTCAAACCCGAGTATACGCGCGTTTCAGGATGAGAGACTATATCGGGATCAGCCACCGCAGGACGACCGGTACGGTCCCGATACCTATGGGTGATGCCGGCGAAGCGGGAGCCATGCGCTCCGGATCACGATCCAGCGGTGGGGGGGATCGACACGTCGAAACCGAAACCGACTCCGTTCCGACGACCGCCACACCGTCCGACGCCATCGAACGACAGTTGACGGAGGCGCTCGACGCGACGGAGTCGCCGCAGGTGCGGTTCCACCTCCGGCAGGCGCTTCAACTCGTCGAATGCCTCGACGAGTGACGGCGTCGCCGTGGCCGGCCGAAGCGAAGGTGTCGTCGCGGTCGTCTCACACCGGGTGGGTGGGGCGATCAAGCACGACTTAGTAATCGTTATACGCCGGGTGGACTAGATTCGGCGTATGCAACGACGCGCTGCGGCCATCTACGTCGCGTTCTTCATCGTGCTCGGCGCGGCGTCGTACTCGGTGATCGCGACGGCCACTGCGCCGACGATCGGGTTCGAGAATCCGGATCACAGGCTCTCCGAAGGCGACCAGTTCTCGGTCGAGGACCGACAGTACACCGTCTCGGCCATCTCGGCCGAGATGGAGGACGGTGGCGGTCACGGTGGCGGGGCGAGCGTCACCCGCTCCGGACAGGTCACGTGGACCAACGACACGGCACGCTACACCCAAACGTGGGACCACAACAGCACCGTCACGTACCAAGACGAGACGTACCGCGTCCTCGTCGAGGATGCCGACGACCCGACGGCGTTCCAGCTAGTCGAGGAGGTGAACCGGACCGGCATTCTGCAGGAGGATCCGTCCGTCGAGAACGAGACGGTCACGGTGAACGGCACGGAGTACGTCGTCAGCCAGGAGGGCGACGACCGGTCGCTGACGCCCGCGAGCGAATACTTCCCGTCGCCGGAGTCGACGGAGTACGCCGAGGATGACGGCCTCCAGTACCAGGGCAACGCGACGACCGTTGCCGACGTGACGAGCGACGGGGCGACGCTGGCGTGGACCGCCCCGCAGACCAACACCGTCGACGTGGGGAACGAGGGTAACGTCACGCTGAACGGCCAGCAGTACTTCGCGTACTTCCCCGACAACAGCACGCTCGTCCTCGAGAGCGACTACGGCGTCTACCAGGAGCAGACCGAGGAAATCGACACCTACCACCAGCACGTCAACGGCCTCTGGGGCGTCTCGATCGTCAGCTTCGTGACGGCCATCATGCTCCTCGGCATGGCGTACATGCCGTCGCGGTACTGAGAGCGAAACGGAGGCCGGCCCCGAGAACCGGCGGCGGCCCGCAGAACAGCCGGACGACCGCGGGACGGCAGTCTTCTCGCCGACCACGAAGCCGCCGATAACCATCCCGCTCGCCGTAACCGTTTTTTTCGCCATACGATAATGAACGATCATGGAGGTATGGATCGATCCCGAGGAGACGGCGGCCAGTACCTGGGGCGGGGGCGAAGTGGAGGCGCCGTCCGACGGGCCAGTTCCCCCGTAGCGCCGGTCGTCGACGGGGCGGGGAGGATCAAGCTGACCGCCAGGGGAGACCGATGGGGTGGCGACAGCGCGGACAGACGGGGCAAATCCCTGTACACCCGGGAGCGATCCGACGGCGACGGTACCGTTCGCCACCTACGAGCGGTGGGGCCGCTCGCAACGAGGCGTCGTGTCGGGGTTCGAGGAGGGCGACGCGTACATCGACTTCGAACCGATCGAGGGGACATCGAGGAGGGACGCGAACGGCGAGAATGGACCGCGCTGTGGGGAGACGTCCGCCTTCGGTTCGCCGAACTCGAACTCGTTCGGAACCCCGCGTTCGCCCGCTATCGCCTCGAAGAACTCGGGGAGTGAGAGGATACGTGGAACCCTGCGGTGGAAGCCGACGGCCTTCGGCGAGGCCGACGGCGAGCGGTGATCAGCCGCCGCGGACGGGAATCTTCGCCAGTTCGACGCGGCGTTCGATCGTCTCGACCGAGCCGTCGCCGGACTGCGTCCGGTTAGTAGAGGATCCCCCACTGCCCGGATAGACGAGTGCGACGACCTCGACGGTTCGAGGCGTCGAGCCGGCGGGGATCGACCACTCGCCGGTGATCATCTGTCGCTCGCCCGGCGGGAGGCGGTCGGTACTCGTCCGGCCGTCGACAGTCCGCCCGTCGTCGAGGCCGACGCCGAGCAGTTGGAACCGGTAGTCAGTGTCGCCGGTGTTCTCCACCTCGACGGTGATCGAGAGGGGCCAGCGGTCGTCGTCGTCGTCCCGGAGAACGGCCGAGGCGAGCGTCTCGGAGCGGTCCGTCTCCGGAAGGAGGTCGTCGCCGACGGCGACGGCCGAATCAGGCGTGTCGGTGGCAGTCGAGCCACCGTCGCCGTCGTCGCTGCCGCCGCCGAACTGCTGGTCGAGCAGTCCGAGAAACGTGATCCCCTCGACGAGGATCGGGATCCCGATGCCGAATCCGACGAGCAGCCGAATCAACGTCCGCTTCGAGAGGCCGCCGGGCGTGTCGTCGGCGTCGGGAGCGGGCGTGGTCTCGATGTCGTCGGTGTCGTCGGTCACGGTAAGGGGAGTTAGACGGGGATCGGCGGGCTGCCCGGGGCCAAGAGGCCGTCGGCGATCATCGCCGACAGCGGCAGGCCGTAGGCGAGCACGATCAACACGACGGCGACCGCGGTCCAGAGCTTCAGGTTGTCGAGGATCTTCGGGCTGTGTTCGGGCCCGGAGAGCGGCGCCGGGATCGTTCCGTTCACCCGGAGCGTGTCGTCACCGCTGCCGGCGAGCCACGTCCCGAAGATGACGATCAGAAAGAGCACGAGCCCCACAAAGAGCAGCGTGCCGCCGACGGCTATCTGGAGGCGCATCTCGCTGATACCGCCGACGACGCCCTGGAACGTCACGGCGTCGTACTGCGGTTCGGCGGTTCGGCGCGGCACGCCCGCGAGGCCGGCGCGGTGCATCGCGTTCGACATCAGGGTCATGCCGATAAACCAGACGTACGGCTGGATCGTCGCGAGCGACCGGAATCGGAGGCGGTTGCCCGTGATCTGTGGGAACAGCCAGTAGCCGGCGGCCATGAACGTCAGCGCCGACGCGGTGCCGACGGTGAGGTGGAAGTGGCCCGGCACCCACAGCGTGTTGTGGATGAGGTAGTTGATGTTCATCCCCGCGTTGATCATCCCGGAGAAGCCGCCGGCGGCGAACATCAGCCCGGCGAGCACACAGCCGGCGAAGGCCGGTTCGTCCCACGGGAGCGACCGGAGCCAGCCGAGTCGCCCCTCACCGCCGCGCTGTCGTCCGCCGTGTTCGATGCTGGCGACGACGGTGAAGGCGGTGAGGAGGCTGGGCAGGAGGAGGAACATCGTGTTGGTCATCGCGATGAACTTGAAGCCCTCCGGAATGCCCGGGTCGACGTACTGGTGGTGGAAGCCGACCGGCGTCGACAGCAGGAGAAAGAGGACGAACACGACGCGGGCGAGCGGGTCGCTGAACAGCCGACCGCCCGAGAGCTTCGGCAGGACGGTGTACCAGATGAAGTAGGCCGGCATGAGCCAGAAGTAGACGACCGGGTGGCCGAAGTACCAGAACAGCGTCCGCGTCAGGAGCGGATCGACCTGTTCGATCAGGCCGAGCGACCACGGCAGGAGGAAAAAGAGCACCTCCACCGCGACGCCGGCCGAGGAGATGTACCACATCAACATCGTCGTCAGCACCATGAACGTCTGCAGCGGGATGCGCTCGCCGGGGTTGTCCTTCCGCCATCCCCAGTACGCGCGGAACCAGTCGACGCCCGCGAGCCACGAGCCGACGATAAAGAGCGCGAGACCGGCGTAGAAGGCCGGATGCGCCTGCATCGGGGCGTAGAACGTGTAGAGCACGTCGGCGTTCAGCGGCATCTGGGGGACCAACCCCCCGAGGATGGTGACCGCCGCGACGACGGCGCCGACAAGCATCAGCACGAACCACGACATCGTGAACCGTGGGCTCGGGAGCGGGCGGTCGAGGCTCCGGGTGATCCCCCACGTGAACAGCCCGGCGAGGGCGAACGTCGTAAACACCAGCGCGAGCAGGACGCCGTGGCCCGTGAGCACCGAGTAGTAGTCGGCCGAACTCACGAATCCGCGGAAGACGCCCGTACGGTGGAGCGCCTGGATCATCCCGAAGAGGCCACCGATGCCGAGCGCGATGAAGGCGACCGCCATGTTCCAGCGAACGATGCGTGCGTCGGTCGGAAAGTCGTCGACGTATGCCATCTTAGCTACCTCCCTCGTACTCGTCCTCGGGGACGACCACGAACTGTCCAGCCATGGTGTGGTGGCCGGCGCCGCAGTACTCGTGACAGACGATGCCGTACTCCGCCGGCTCGTCGAATCGGACCGTGATCTCGGCGACCTGCCCGGGGATCACCATGACGTTGACGTTGGTGCCCGCCAGTTCGAAGCCGTGGACCACGTCCGCGCTGGTGATGTAGAACGTCACCTCGGAGTTCGCGGGCACGCGGATCGGTTCGCCGGTGCCGGGCTGGAAGAGGAACTGCCGGGCAACCACGTGCACGTCGTACTGGTTCTCTCCCGTCCGTGTCACCCCGGGATCGGCGAATTCGGTCTCGTCGAGCGATCCGGCGTCGATCGTCCCGCCGGAGTCGTCGACCATCTTCACGCCCGGGCCGACCGCACCATAGGTCACCGTCGCGATGAGCCCGACGATCAACAGCAGTGCAGCGGCCGTCCAGATCTTCTCGTACCGGTGAATTTCCATGCGTGACACCTCCAGTTAGATCACCGTCGGTCCGCCGAGGAACTCGACGAAGTACATGAACACCCACAGCAGGCTGATGATGCCCACGTAGATGATGATGAGCGTCGCGGTGCCGTAGGGATCGAAGTCGTCGTGGCCGAGGTCCCGAACGATCCCGGCCTCGAACACCGACTCGGACGGCGTCCGGTCGGCCGCCGGGCGGGCGTCGGCCGTCCCGCCGCCGGTCGTGAACTCGTCGTAGTTGACGAACACCCACGCGGTGACACCGAGGACGGCGACGAGTGCCGCCGCAACGGCGCCGCCGACGAGCTGGAACGCGAGCGTGAGGGCGGGAGATCCACCGCCCTCGCCGCTACCGCTACCGCTACCGCCCTCGCCGCTACCGCTACCGCCCTCGCCGCTACCGCCATCCCCGCCGCCACCGCCGCCACTACCGCCGACGACGACCGCACCCTTCATCCCGAGCGCGAGGTGTGGCTGGCAGTAGTACTTGTAGACGCCTTCGGTCTCGAAGGTGTGTTCGTGGGAGAAGCCGGTGTTCTCGATGGCCTCGACGCCACCCCAACTGGCGCCGGATGGCTGTTCCTCGAGCAGGATGTTGTGGGTGTCGGACACCCACTCGAACGTGATCGTCGTCCCGGGGTCGATCCGGACGGCCGCCGGGCCGAAGGCGTACGGACCGCCGTTGCCCTCCGACCCGACCTCGACGGTCACCGAGTCCTGACCGGTCCGGTCGACGGTGCCGTCGAAGTTCTGAGTCTCGCCGCCCGTACTCCCCCCGAACCAGCCGCCGTAGTCGACCTCCCCCTGTGCGGCGACTTGGCCGGTTGCGGCGACGCCGGCGACCCCGGCGGCCACGGATCCCGCGGCCGTCCGAAGCGCCGTTCGCCGGGTGATCGATCCCGTTTCGCTGGCGTCGGACTCCCGTGTCATCCTCGTCGCCTCCCGGGGTGACACGCGCGCCACGCTCCGGTTACCCGTTCGCTACCGTCGTCTGCCACCATACGTGCCCTCTCGCCACTTGTCCCATATAATACGACCGCCTATTTTCGGTTCGCTGGAACCGCGGAGTCAGTTATTAGTACGACTCACGGATACTGTCGATATGGTTTCGGTCCAGCAGGTACCGATCGTCGCGTTGCTCGCACTGCTTCCGGTCGCGGTGTACGCGCTCTCGATCAGCACGATCGTCGTGGTAGCGCTCGTCAACGTCGTCCTCATCGCGGCGAGTGTGTACACGATGTTCCTGCCCAGCGAGTCGACGCTCAAGGCCACGGCGTCCGTGTAGGACATGGTGCCACTCGTCGGCGGTTCGGGCGTGTCGCCCGCCGTGCAGGGAGACGTCGGGCTGTTGGTCTTCCTCGCCATCGGCGTCCTCGGCGGCGCCCACTGTCTCGGGATGTGCGGGCCGTTAGTGACGCTGTACGCCAACCGCATGGGTGCCGAAGCGGACCGCGTTCGGTCGATCGACGTCCGCCAGCATCTCCTCTTCAACGCCGGGCGGACGGCCAGTTACGCCCTGATCGGCGGGGTGATGGGGGCGCTCGGCGCCGTCCTCTTCGACGCCGCGGCCGTCGCTGCCCTCGCGACTGACGTCCGCGCCATCACGGGCATCGTGGTCGGCGGGTTCATCGTCCTCACCGGCCTGGGCTACGTCGTCCGCGGATCGGTCGGACACGGAGGGTCGCTCCCCGTTGTCGGGAGCGTATTCTCGCGGATCTACGGGGCCGTCACGAGCCACGTCGATCGGTGGGTCGGCGGGCCGCGCATCGTCGCACTCGGCGCACTCCACGGCTTCTTGCCCTGTCCGCTGCTCTACCCCGCCTTCCTCTATGCGTTCGCCGTCGGCTCGCCGACCCGCGGGGCGCTGTCGCTCGCCGTCCTCGGACTCGGCACCGTGCCGACGCTACTCGCCTACGGCACCGTCTTCCAGTCACTCGATACGGGCACACGGGTGGGGCTCCACCGGATCCTCGGCGTCGCCTTCGTGGTCCTCGGCTACCTGCCGCTGGCCCACGGGTTGATGCTCGTCGGTATCCACATCCCACATCCGATGCTCCCCGTCTACCAGCCGCTGGGATGACGTGCACGCTCTGTGATCTGCCGACGCCCGACCCCCCGGTCGAGGACGGAGACGGGGAGGTCGACGGGAGCTTCTGCTGTCGGGGCTGTCTGGAGGTGGCGCGGGCGCTCGACGGGACGCCGGCCACCGCGGCCGCCGACGTCGACGGTCCCGGGGACGTCCGGGCGGCGCTCGGTGGGGAGGACGGCGACAGCGACGGCGACGAAGCCGATGGCGACGCCGCGTTCGTCGCCGTCTCCGGGATGCACTGTGCGACCTGCGAGGCGTTTCTGGAGGCCCGGGCGACCGGGCACGACGGCGTCGTGGACGCGGAGGCGTCTTACCCCTCGAACCTCGTCCGTCTCGTCTACGATCCGGACCGTCTCGACGAGGGCGACCTGCCGGCGCTCCTCGACGGGGCCGGCTACCGCGCCCGCCCGGTCGACGAGGAAGGCGAGGACGACACCACCGAGACCGTCGGGCGCCTGATCATCGGCGGCTTCTTCGGGATGATGACGATGGCGTGGTACGTCCTCTTTCTCTACCCCGCGTATCTCGGCGTCGACCCCAGTCGCTTGCTCCTCGATGTGACCGGCGCCGCCGGCGAGTACCTCCTCTGGAACGTCTGGCTGATGACGAGTGTCGTCCTCGGCTACACCGGCTATCCGATCCTCCGGGGGGCGTACGTCAGCCTCCGGGCCGGGCGGCCGAACATGGATCTCCTGGTCGCGCTCGCGGCCGGCACCGCCTACGTCTACTCGACGCTGACGCTCCTGCTCGGCGGGACGGAGGTGTACTTCGACATCACGACGGTGGTCGTCCTCGTGGTGACCCTGGGGGGCTACTACGAGACGCGGCTGAAAGAACGCGCGGCGGGACGGCTGACCGAACTCACCGAGAGCCGGGTCGAGGAGGCCCGCAGACTGACACCCGACGGCGAGGAGACGGTGCCCGTCGAGGACGTCGAGGCGGGCGACGAACTCGTCGTCGGCGCGGGCGAGCGCGTGCCGGTCGACGGGACGGTGATCGAGGGAACCGCTGCCGTCGACGAGTCGCTCGTCACCGGCGAGTCCGTCCCGATCCGGCGGGCGGTCGACGACGAAACCATCGGCGGCGGCCTCGTCGTCGAGGGCGGCGTGGTGATCGAGGCCGACGAAGCGGCGACGAGCACGCTCGACCGCCTCGTCGACCACCTCTGGCGCGTCCGGAGTTCGCACTCTGGCGTCCAGCGTCTCGCCGACCGCATCGCCGCGGTGTTCGTCCCGGTGGTCGTCCTGCTGGCCGTCGCGGCCGTTCTCGTCCACCTCGGGCTCGGGGCGGTGCCGACCGCCGCCTTTCTGACGGGGTTGACCGTCCTCGTGGTCTCCTGTCCCTGTGCGCTGGGGCTGGCGACGCCACTCGCCGTCGCCGCGGGCGTCCGCGAGGCACTCGACGCGGGCGTCGTCATCACCGACGGCGACGTGTTCGAACGCGCGTCCGAGGCCGACGTGGTCGCGTTCGACAAGACGGGGACGCTGACGACGGGCAAGATGCAGCTGCACGACGCTCGTGGCGACGACGGCGCCGTGGCTCGCGCCGCGGCCGTCGAGCGGTTCGCCGACCATCCGATGGGTCGGGCGGTGACCGAGGCGGTGGACGGAGCCGAGACCAACCTCGCCGTCGACGACTTCGAGCGCCACCCGGGGCGGGGCGTGAGCGGGACGGTGGAGGGGGAACGGGTGACCGTCGGCCGCGCCGACCTGTTCGCGGACGCCGACGTTCCGGCGACCTACCGCGACCGCTACGAGCGCGCGGTCGACGCCGGTCGCGTCGCCGCCTACGTCGGGTGGGACGAGCGGGTACGAGGGATTCTCGTCGCCGGCGACGAGCCGCGTCCGGAGTGGGAGGATGTCGTCTCGGACGTCGCCGAGGACGTGGGGCGGGTGGTGGTCATCACGGGCGACGGCGAGGGCGCGGCCGCCCGCTTCCGCGAACATCCCGACGTCGACGAGGTGTTCGCCGGCGTCCCGCCGGAGGCGAAAGCCGAGGTGGTCGGACGCCTCCGCGCCGAGGGGACGACGGTCATGGTCGGCGACGGGAGCAACGACGCCCCCGCGCTGGCCGCCGCGGACCTGGGCATCTCGCTGGAGAGCGGCACCCGTCTCGCCGCCGACGCCGCAGACGCGGTGATCACGACCGACGACTTGCGGGCGGTCCCACGGGTGTTCGACCTGACCGCGGCGACGAAGCGCCGCCTCCGGCAGAACCTCGGGTGGGCGTTCCTCTACAACGCGCTGGCGGTGCCGGCGGCCGCCCTCGGCGTCCTCAACCCCCTCGTCGCCGCCGTCGCGATGGCGGCGAGCAGCCTGCTGGTGGTGGGGAACTCGGCGCGGGCGCTTGGTTCGAAGACGGAATCGACCGTCGACGATCCGGTGGCCGGGGGCGACCCCGCACCGTCGTCACCGGCCGTGACGCCGGATTCGGACTGACGCCGACACCACGGGACGCGCCGACCACTCCGCCGACACCGTCGCTCAAGTGCGCGTTTGTGCCACCGAATCCCCTTTTGAGACGCGGGCCGACGTGGCGGTATGGCCCCCTCGATCCCGCCCCACCAGGCCCGGTCGGCGGCCGCCCGTACCGGCTCGCTCGTCCGCGCCGCGGCGTTCTGGACCGCCGTCGCCCTCCCCGTCGTCGCCGTTTGCCTGCTGGCGGTTCGTGCGCCGCCACGGTGGGTTGGCCTCCTGCTTCTGTGCAACGTCGTCGCGCTCGTCGTCGGCCACGGCCACCGGATCGACCGCCCGAGTCGCGAGCGCTAACACCCCCGGCGAGCGCCCGACGCGGCGCGGTACTCTCGACGTGCCGAATCGCTTCGAACGGGGACGGCCAACAGTATAAGACCCCCGGCCGGCAACCCCCAGCCGTATGCGGGTGACGCTGCTCGGAACCGGCGATACGACCGGGACGCCGACCGTCGGCTGTGACTGCGACACCTGCGAACGGGCCCGCGACCTGGGCGTCGAGCGGTCGCGGTTCTCCGTCCACGTCGAGAACGAGCGAACCGACGAGTCGCTCCTGATCGACCTGAGCCCCGACTTCCGCCACCAGTTTCTCACCCGCGATGTCCCGCTCCCGGACGCGGCGCTGGTGACCCACATCCATTTCGATCACCTCGACGGCCTCGGCAACGCCTACCGCGTATTCGACCATCTGCCCGTCCACGCGACCGACGAGAGCGATCCGGTGACCGGCGAGAGCGTCGCCGACACGATCCGCCGGAAGTACGACTACCTCGACCGGGTGACCGTCCACGATCACGCGCCGAGCGAACGGTTTCGGACCTGCGGGTTCGACGTGCGCTTCGTCCCCGTCGACCACCCACCCTTGCGCTGTTACGGCGTCGTCGTCGAGGATCCGGAGACGGGTGTGAAATGTTCGCTCACCGGGGACACCAGCTACGGGATCCCGGACGCGTCGCGGGAGGCACTCGCCGACCCCGACCTCCTGCTGGCCGACGCCATCGTCCCCGCGTCGTCCGCCGAGCATCACCCGCTCGGCGGCAAGCACCACGACGCCGACGGGGTCGCGCGGACGTTCGGGACGAAACACATGACCCGCGAGGGGGCGCTCGCCCTCGCGGCCGAACTCGGCGCCGACCGGACGCGGCTGGTTCACCTCGCACACTTCTATCCGGCCGAGGAGGCGTTCGAGGAGCCGCTGGCCGTCGACGGGGAGACGTACGAGTTATAACGTGTCCGGCCATCCGCACACGCATGACCGTCGTCTCGACGCTCGGCCGCGGCGCCGCCAGCGGCCTCGCTGGCGCGCTCGCCTGGGTCGGCGCCTCGCTGCTTCTCGTCGGCGCGCCCGACCCGGAGCGGGCGGCCGTCGCCGGCCTCGTCCTCGCCGCCGTCGTCGCGGGCGCTACCGGGATCACGGCGCGTCGCTGACACCGGCTCCTCGTCGACGCCCCGTGGCGGTGCCGGCCGCCGGTCACCCGAACCGATCCAGGCCGGCCTGCCGGCGCACCACGCCGTCGGGGTCGGCGACCCACGGCGTCCGTTCGGCGCGCAGGGCCGCGCGGTCGACCGTCGGCGGATCGGCAGGGTCGAAGGCCGGACACGACTCGCCACAGTCGCTCGCGGGGTCGACGACGCGGTCGAAGGCGGCACAGCGGGGACGGCCGTCGTCGGTCGGACACATCGACGCACAGCCCGGATACTCCCGCGGCCGCCACCCCTTGCCGTAGGCACGTTCGGCGACCGCGCGCCGCTTGCGCGCCTTCGCGGACGGGGAGACGACGGTAACGTCCGTCCGGAGGGGGCGATCGGTAACGGGTTCGACACCCGGGGCACCGGGATCGAGCGGCGTCGGCTCGCGGACCACGGTGAGGGTGGCGTCGGCGGACGCCGTCCCCTCCCCGGACCGGGAGCCGGCTTCGAACCGCCAGACGCCAACCTCCTCGGGGATGCGGTTCAGATGCGCGCCCGTCACGTAGCTCTCGGTGGCGAGGACGACCCGGTCGAAGAGGCCGAGCGAGACGTCGCGGCGCAACTGCCGTTGCAGGTCGCCGGGGCGACCCAGGTCGGGCTTGTTCTCGATGCCGACGAGGCGGTCGATCCAGTCGGGGTAGCGGGCCGTCGCGCGAACCAGCCGGCGGCTCCCGCGGTGTTCGGCCTCGAAAAAGCCGGCCTCGACGGCGCGGTCGGCGAGGCTCCGGGCGCGGGCGGGTGCGCAGTCGAAGGCGTCGACGGGATCGACGGCCCGGCCCGGCCCCACGTCACTCTCGACGGCACGGGGCGGGATGGTTCCGTCTGTGATCGCGGTGCGGCGGTCGAACTCGGGACCGGGGACGACCGCACAGACGTCGACGACACGGGCACCGGGGTCGGCGACCGAGGCGCCGAGCTGGCGGCCGAGCACCCACTCGTGGCTCCGTTCGAGGTGGGCACACAGCGCGAGTTCGAAGGCGTACTCCGTCCCACTGTACTGCGTATCGTCGGTCATGAAAGCGTCTCGCCGTCCGGGTCGGCGGGCGACCGTCGTCGGCTCCGGATCAGTCGTCGACGACGACTTCGACGGGGGCGGTGTCGTCGCTCTCGTCGAGGCCGTCGCCGTCGCCGCCGCCGTCGCGCTCCTGCCAGAGCAGGACGCCGGCGACGAGGACGACGAGCCACGACCGCCAGTTCGCCATGTTCAGCGTGTAGCCGATGCCGAAGGGCTTCTCGACGACCATTCCCTCGCCGGGCTTCCAGTGAGCGGAGAGCAGGCGCCCGAGGCTGGGGCGTTCGAAGTTGTACGGGATGCCGAGAATCGATCCGGACTGCGGCTTGTCGACCATGAGAGACCGTACGGCCGCCCGGGATAAATCGTTTCGGCTCCGACGTCGCCCGCCGGCCGGGCCCGTGGCGTCCACGCAACACGCCGAGCTTAAACCTCCCAATCGCCTACGACGTCCATGTTCGAGGACCGTCCGGACCGCGACGAAGTCGTCCTCGTCGGCCGGTCCAACGTAGGCAAGTCGACGCTGATGCGGGAGCTAACCGGCCACGACGTCACGACGGGGCGCAAGCCGGGAGTGACCCGCCAGCCCAACCACTTCGACTGGGTCTCCGAGAGCTTCATGTTCACCGACCTCCCTGGCTTCGGCTTCATGTCCGGAGTCCCCGAGGAGCAACGCGAGCGGATCAAGACGGACGTGGTGCAGTACGTCGAGCGCAACGCCGCCGACGTCCTCGCGGGGGTGCTCGTCGTCGACGGGAAAAGCGTCGTCGACATCATCGACCGCCACAGCGGGGGCGACGAGATTCCACACGACGTGGAGCTGTTTCACTTCCTGCGGGAGCTGGGCGTCCCGACCGTCGTCGCCGTCAACAAGATGGACAAGGTCGACGACCGGGACGAACGCCTCGACGACCTCTGTGACCGACTGGGACTCGTGCCGCCGTGGCAACAGTGGCGGGAGACGGTCGCCCCGATCAGCGCGAAGCGCGGCGACATCGACGCCCTCACCGACGCCCTGGAGACCCACTTCCACGAGCGGAAGCGGGACGACCTGCTGAAGTTTCTCTGACCTCGTTCGTCCCGACGGTCCCCTAAACGACCCTGTTTGTCAGCGACTCGCCCGCGTCGAGACGGCGCAAGTTCTCGCGGACGATGGTCGCCACCCGCTCGTAGTACTCCTCGTTGAACCCGGCGGCGTGGGGGGTGACGATCACCTCCTCCCGGTCCCACAGCGGCGAGTCGGCGGGGAGCGGTTCGGTCTCGAAGACGTCGAGGCCGGCGCCGGCGACGGTCCCCGTCTCCAGGGCGTCGACGAGGGCGGCCTGGTCGACGACCGGTCCGCGCGCGACGTTGATGAGATAGGCGTCGTCGCGCATGGCCGCGAACTCGGGGGCGCCGAGCATCCCCTCGGTGTCGTCGGTCAGCGGCACCGCGACAGCGACGAACCTGGCGTCGGCGACGGCCTCGTGGAGTCGCTCGGGCGGGTAAACGCGGTCGACGCCGTCGACGGGGATCGGCGTTCGCTTGACGCCGGTCACGTCCATCCCGAGCGCGGCCGCGCGGGTGGCGATACCCTCCCCCAGCGTCCCGAGACCGACGACGCAGGCCGACTCGCGGCGCAGCGGGAAGGCGTCGTCCCACGCCGGCTTCCGCCACTCGCCGCGCTCCTGGTTCGATCGGTGGACGTGCAGACGGCGGGCGAACGCGAGCATCATCCCGGCGGCCGTCTCCCCGACGACGTCGCCGTGGATGCCCGTACTGTTGGTGAGGGCAACACCACGCTCGCGCAGGGCGTCGAAGGGGAAGCGGTCGACGCCGGCCTGGATCGAGTGAATCCAGTCGAAGCCGGCGTCGAGGAAGTCATCCTCGTAGGTGAAGGTGACGAGCGCGTCACACGCGGCCAGGTCGTCGCCGTCGCCACCGCCGACGACGCGCACGTCCGGTCCGGCATCGGCAAGGACATCGCGAAAGATCGACGGCGGGAACACTTCGCCGACCGAGTCGTGAACCCCGAGAGTCGAGAGTCCGGTCATGGGCACGCCTACCGATCCGTGGAAGAAAAGCCTACCTGCGAACGGGGAACGCGCTGAGACGGCGCGGAGTCGGCACCGACTCGGGGGCGACGACCGGCAACCGATTGCGACAGGCCACACGACGGGATCGAAGAGACGGCGTTACGAACGGTGGCTCGGGGAAGGCCCTCGTCACAAGGGGCTCGGAGGGGGTAACCTTCGTCACCGCCACCGGGGAACGGTTGGGTGCGCGCCCTCAAGAACCCCGCGTCTCGGCTCGACTCAGTCGCCCGCGGCGGCCGACCGCCGTGCCGACGGATACGACGCGACACCCGCGTAGCGGACGAGTTCCTCGCCGAGGGTCGCGACGCGCGCCTCGATGTCGGGATCGGTCAGCGCCCCGTCGGCGAACTGTGCGTGCGAGTCCGGGACCGCGGCCTGATGAGGGAGCACCCACGCGTCGAGTGCCCGCGCGATCGTCCGCAGATGGTCGAGTGCGGCCGTCGGGAACGATCCACCGGCGACGGCGAGCAGACCGACCGTCGTCTCCTCGAACTCGTCGAAACCACAGTAGTCGAGCGCCGTCTTCAGCGGCGACGCGACGGAGCCGTGGTACATCGGCGTCGCGAGCAACACGGCGTCGGCCGCCCGCACGCGCCGGCGCAACGCCGGCGCGTCGCCCGCGTCCGGCCGGTCGGGATCGAAGAGGGGGAGATCGAGGGTCGCGGGGTCGACGTGGTCCGTCTCGGCCCCGGCGTGCCGTGCTCGCTCCAGTGCGACGTCGACGGCGGTCGCCGTGTGACTGCCGTCGCGCTGACTACCGGTGATCGCCACTACTGTCGGGTTCTCAATCATTTCGAGCTATTCGAGAGAGGGGGCCCAAACCAGTTAAGCGATCGGTGGATGGAATTCCAGTATGGAATCCGATATTTATCGGTCAGTCGCCGACGCGACCGAGAACGCCGCGTCGATCGACACGGTCAGAGGTGCGCCGTCGGGCGGATCGGCGGTGACGGCGACGGCCGTCGGATCCGCCTCCCGGCGTGACACCGCCGTGGCGTCGACGACGAATCCCAGTGCCCACAGCGGCGTCTCGCGGACGTCGAGGCCGCGGTCACACAGCCGTCCCGTCACGCGCGGCCGGGTCAGGAGGACGACGCCGACGGGGACGAAACTGTAGAAGCTACAGCGGCGGCAGTCGAGGTCGACGACGGCCGGGTGGTCACGAGCGAAGTGCTCGTCGTAGCGGTCGAGGTCCTCGACGACGCCGACACAGGGACCGGTCGGTCCGGCGGCGCCGACGAGCGTCCGGTCGACACGGCCCGCACAGAACGGGCAGACGCCATCGAGCGCACAGCGCCAGAACAGCCGAGTCCGGCGGTCGAACGCCGCCGCAACCTCGCGGGGCGTCCGATCGGCGACACCGCCGGGGTCGAACGGCCACTCCAGTACCCGTTCGCCACAGGCCGAGCAGCCGACGCGGCCGACGTAGTCGGTGTCGTACGTGAACGAGAGCGGGGCGTCGCAGTCGGGACAGTCCGCCTCGAGGTCGACGGGGCCGACCGTCCCGCGCTGGTGGAACACGCCGCTTCGAATCGCATCGAGAACGCGATGCCCCGGATACTGGAGTTCGTAGCCGTCGTCGGTCTCCTCGACGAAGTGGCCGACGAGTTCGTCGAGGTGGTAGGTGAACGTCCCCGAATCACGCTCGCCGACCGCCTTCCGAAGCTCCGAAAAAGAGAGCGAGTAGCCCGGTGCCTCCCACAGCGCCAGCAGGATTCCGAGGCGAAGGTCGTTGCTCAGCGTCAGAAACGCCTCTTCGGGGTCGGTCGGGGTGTCGACGCCGCGCTTGGTCATGCCGTCGAATCGTCGTCGGCCGACATAAATTCCGTCCGCGGCTCGGACGCCCGGGCCGTCGCCCCAGCGCGTCCCCCCGCGACCGCGACGCGCGGCCGATCGAGGGAGCATACGGGCGTTCATTCCACTTGAGGGTCGTTAAATTCGGATTAAATCCGGTTCAAACCCGAAAATTCGGGTTCAGGGCGGTCGGGGTTCAAGATCCTTCGGGGGGAGCCACTGATTGCAACGATGATCCGAACGAAACTCGTCGCGGTCGTGTTCGCGGCGCTCGTGGTGACCGTCGGTACGGTCGCCGCGGCACCCGGGAACGCGCCCGTAGACGTCGGCACGGACGACCAGTACGACGACCACGCGGAGCAGGCAGACGGGAACGCCGAGGCGAACGGCGACGGAGCGGGCGGCGACGCGGATGTCGGGGCGGCCAACGAGTCCGCCGAGCGGGCCACCGACCGCCCGGCTGACGGGGCGGCGTCCAACCGGCCCGCTGGCGACGACGCCGACAGCGCCGGCGCCGACCGGCGCGGACCGCCGTCGGACCTGCCCGCGCAGGTGCCCGATCACGTCTCCGCCATCCACGACCTCGTCGGGTCGTTCCTGGACGGTGACCTCGACGGGCCGCTCGGCGGTGCCGTGAGCGACGCGACGCCCGACGACGAGGGCGATAGCGGTAGTGACGACGCCGACGGCGCCGAGGCGTAAGCGCCGATGCCGCCCATCGCCGTGCCCGGTGTCGAGGATCGCCTCGTGACGTTCGTCGCGAGCGCCCTGATCGGCGGCGTAGCGATTCACGCCGGCGCCCTGATCGCGTCCGACGGGCGGGGGTACGCCCACGCCGTCCTGACCGCGCTGGTCGGGGCGGTCGTCTGGGCGCTGCTCGAACCCGTGCCGGTGATCGGTGGCCTCCTCGCCCTCGTCGCGTGGATCGCCGTCATCCGGTGGCGCTACCGGGGCGGCTGGCTTCGCGCCGTCGTTCACCGGAACCGCCGCCTGGGCGGCCGCGGTGGTCGTCCTCGCGGCGCTCGACCTGTTCGGCGTCGGCTCGATGTCGGCGCTGGGCGTTCCGGGTGCCTGACCAACCACTCCCCGCTGAACCCCTCCAGTCACGTCCGTTCGTCCCACGCCGCGTTCGCTCGGTGCTCGCTCGCCACCGACCGAACCGTCTCGGCGTCGAGGACGCCCCGCTCCGTGACGACGCATACGAGGTCGGCCGGCGTCCGGTCGAAGATCGGATTCGCGACGGTCACGGGCGCCTCGCCGTCGTGGAGAGCGGCGGCGTCGCCGGTCTCGGCGTGGAACCGCTCGTCCGGCCGAATCTTGTCCGCGGCGGCGACGGCGTACAGCGGCACGCCCTCGCGGGCGGCGGCGAGCGCGAGGCCGCGGGTACCCACCTTGTTGACGACGCTCCCGTCCGCGAGCACCGCGTCGGCGCCGACGAGGACGGCGTCGGGCGCACGGCACGCGAGTTCGCTCGCCAGCGCCGCGTCGGTCGTCAGCGTCACGTCCAGTCCCTCGTCGGCCAGCGTCGACGCCACGTCGGCCCCCTCGCGGGCGGGGCGGGATTCGCCGATCAGGACGGTCGGCTCCGCCTCCCGGAGCGCCGTGAGGACGGTCCCGGAGCGAGAGATAGTGACGACCGAGTTACCACACTGCTCGGCGGCGAGCGCCGCCGCCGCGTCGTCTGCGGCGAGCGCCGCCTCGGCCGACGCCTCCGCTCGCTCCCTGATCGCCGCCGGGGTGCGCTCCGCCTCGCTCAGCACCCGGTTCACGCGGTTCGAGACGGCCGCCATGCTCGGCCGGGCGTCCCGGAGGTCGCGCGCGACGGCGACGACCGGCGCCGTCGAGTCGGCCACCGCGGCGCGATCCCGGAGAACCTCGAGCGCCCGCACCGAGAGCCACGCCGAGCCGTGTGTGGTGTCTTCGGCCACCGTCTCGACGGTCGGCGCGACGGCCGCGTAGGCGTCCCAGAGGCCGGGGACGGTCTTCCGATCGCGGATGGCGGGCGGCGACACCCACTCGTGGGCGGCAATCTCCTCGTTCGGGGAGACCTCGCGGGAGTCGACCCCGAACAGGAAGGGATGGACCGTCCACGTCCGCGTCCCGTCGCGCACGTCGAGTGGATCGCCGGCGCGGACGAGCGTCGCCCCGTCGAGCCCGGTCTCCTCGCGAATCTCGCGGCGTGCGTCGGGGGCGGCCTCGGCGGGCTCGCCCTCGACGTAGCCCGAAACGCCGGCCCACCGGCCGACGTAGGTGCCAACGGCGTCGCTCCGGCGGCCGAGCAGGACGTGCGTGCGGTGGCGGAGAAAGCAGGTGACGACGTGGGTCATAGACGCCGTTCGACCGCCAGCCACACGGCTCTTTGGTCGGGCGACGCGTGCCGGGCGACGAGCATGTCTCCGCAGTTACGATAACCCCTATGACGACGCACGACGACGGATACGGTATGGAACTGGCGATCATCGGCGACACGCACGTTCCCGGGCGATCGAGCGGCCTCCCCGACTGGGTTCGTGAACGGGTCGAGGCGGCGGATCACGTCATCCACACCGGCGACTTCGAGACCCCGGCCGTCGTCGACGAGATGCGATCCCTCGCCGGCGGGGCCTTTACCGGCGTTCGGGGCAACGTCGATCCGGCGGCGGTCGACCTCCCGGAGGTCGCGACGGTCGAACTCGGCGGCGTCGAGTTCGTCGTCACGCACGGGACGGGAGACCGCATCGGCTACGAGGACCGCGTCGCCGCGGTGGTGCGGGAACACGGTGGCCCCGACGCCGTCGGAGTCGCCGGCCACACCCACGAACGGACGGACGAGATCCACGACGGGGTGCGCGTCCTGAATCCCGGGTCGGCGACCGGGGCACAGCCGGCGGTCGAGACGACGATGCTGACCGCGACCGTCGACGGCGGCGATCTCAGCGTGACGTGTCACCGCGGGGATCGCTGGTGAGCGGAGACACGATGGAGCTTTTCGCCGTCCCCGATCTTCCCGAGTTCGACCCCGACGATTCCGTCCCCGACCTCGTCGGCGAACGGGTCGACCTCCGCCCCGACGACGTGGTCTGTGTGGCCAGCACCGTCGTCTCGAAAGTCGAGGGACGCGTGGCCGACCTCGCGGCGTTTCCGGCCGGCCCCCGCGCCCGAGAAGTCGCCGCCCGCCTCGAACGCGCAACGGGCGAGGAGAAGGATCCGCGGTTCGCACAGGCGGTGCTCGAAGAGAGCACGGACCTCCTGATGGAGGCACCCTTTCTCCTGACGGAGACGCGCTTCGGACACGTGACCGTCAACGCAGGAATCGATCGCTCGAACGTGCCCGGCGGCGACCTGTTGCTCCTGCCCCGGCGGCCCAGCGAGAGCGCGGCCCGGATCGAAGCGGGATTGGACGCCGACCGGGTGATCGTCACCGACACCTGTGGCCGGCCGTTCCGCCACGGGCAACGCGGCGTCGCCATCGGGTGGGCGGGCATTCCCGCCGCCCGCGACTGGCGGGGGGAGCGAGACCGTGACGGGCGCGAACTCGGCGTGACCGTCCAGGCCGTCGTGGACGAACTCGCTGCCGCCGCCAACCTCGTCGCTGGCGAGGGGGCCGGCGGCACGCCCGTCGTCGTCGTCCGTGATTTCTCGTTCGGCGATCACGACGGCAGCGACGCCCTCTTCCGTGACGTGGCGGGTGATTTCGTCCGGCAGGCGCTCCGAAACTGGTCGTTCGACGGGGGCTGATCGGGCCACCCGGCAGTCTTTTGTCATCACCTATCATGCGGGGAGATATGGAGTACACCACTCTCGGCGATACGGGGACGAAGGTCAGCCGCATCTGTCTCGGCTGCATGAGCTTCGGATCGAGCGACTGGCGTGACTGGGTGCTCGACGAGGCCGAGAGTCGACCCATCATCGAGCGGGCGATCGAGTTGGGGATCAACTTCTTCGATACCGCGAACATGTACTCGCGGGGCGAGTCCGAGCGCGTCCTCGGGAACGTCCTCGCGGAGTACGACCGCGACTGGCCGGTCGTCGCCACCAAGGTGTACAATCCGATGGACGAGGACAACCCGAACGCACGGGGGCTGTCGCGCAAGGCCATCGAGCAGGAGCTGTCGAACTCGCTCGATCGGCTGGGCATGGACACCATCGACCTCTACCAGATCCACCGCTGGGACTACGACACGCCGATCGAGGAGACGCTCCGAACCCTCGACGACGCGGTGCGACGCGGGCAGGTGCGCTACCTCGGTGCCTCCTCGATGTGGGCCTACCAGTTCGCCGACGCGCTCCACACCAGCGACCGACTCGGGCTCGACCGGTTCGTGACGATGCAGAACCACTACAACCTCGTCTATCGCGAGGAGGAACGCGAGATGCTCCCACTCTGTGAGCGCGAGGGGATCGGGAGCCTCCCGTGGTCGCCGCTCGGCCGTGGCTTTCTCACCCGTCCCCACGAGTCCTTCCTCGAGACGACCCGTGGAGAGTTCATGGACGACCACGACCGCATGTCCAACCGCGTCGCCAACTACTACGCCAACGGCGGTGACGAGATCAACGAGCGCGTCGAGGAACTCGCCGACGAGAAGGGCGTCACCATGGCTCAGATCGCGCTCTCGTGGCTGCTCCACCAGGACACCGTGGACGCGCCCATCGTGGGGACGACGAGCGTCGAGCATCTGGAGGACGCGGTCGAGGCGCTGGAGATCGATCTCTCGGACAGCGACCTCGACTACCTCGAGGAGCCGTACGGCCCGGTCCCGGTCGAAGGGCACGAGTGATCGGCGCGGGCGCTATTCACGTTCCGGTATCAGATGTATCGACTCTCGCGGAATCCGCAGTTGAACTTCTGAGTCATTCTCAAGCGCCAGTCGTTCGAACGTCGGCGGACGAACGTTCGCCGTGAGAGTGATCGATCCCGATTCAGTCTCGATATCGATCCGATACTCGCTCCCCTCGTTCAACCAGCGAACAACCGTTCCCGTGACCGTCGTTGCCGTTCGGTCGCCGCCGGCAGTGTAGGGGGCTTCGATCGCTACCCGCGATGGATGGATACAGACCGTCACCGTCGACGTACTGACATCCGATGCGGTCGTTTGGAGCCGGAGATCACCAAGTCGAACCGTCGCACCGTCCGCTGTTCGGTCGATCACTGTCCCCCGAAAGAGGTTCTCGGTCCCGGTAAAGCGGGCGACGAATCGGCTCGTCGGTCGGGTGAGCACCGTCGACGGCGAGCCCACCTGCTCGAGGTCACCGTCTCGAACGATAGCGATCCGGTCACCGAGCGCCATCGCCGTCCGCTGGTCGTGTGTGACGTACAGAATCGGGATGTCGAGCGATTCGAACAGGCCGTGCAGTTCGTCCCGAAGTCGTTTCCGGATCGGCGCGTCGAGACTCGACAACGGCTCGTCGAGGAGGAGTACGTCCGGGTCGGTCACTAGCGTTCGCGCGAGGGCCACTCGTTGTCGTTCCCCACCGGAGAGGGTCGGAGGCTTCCTATCGAGCACGCCCGCTAATTCGAGCAGCGTCGCAAGCTCGTCGGCGCGCTCGTCGGCCGTGGCCGCGTACTCGATGTTTTCACGGGCGGTCATGTGGGGGAAGAGCGCTCCCTCCTGGAAGACCATCCCCACGTGTCGATCTTCGAGCGGTGAGCCGACCAGTTCTCGCTCGCCGAGCAGAATCGATCCCGAATCGGGGCCGGTGATGCCGGCGATCAGTGAGAGCAGCGTCGTCTTTCCGCTGCCGGACGGGCCCAAGACGGCAAGCACCTCGTCGTCGACCGTCAGGTCCACGGGGCCGAAGTCGAACCGGCTGTAGGCTTTGCGCAGTCGAGAGAGTTCGAGTGTCATTCCCATGGGTTCGAGGCGACGGTGTTGAGAACTACCAGCGCCGTGGCGGCAATCAGCACCAGCAGTATCGCCACCGGGTAGGCGTTGTCCAGACCGAGTTCGATAAACGCCACCCAGATCTGGACCGGCATCGTCCGGGGATAGTACGCCAGCATCATCGTCGCGCCGAATTCGCCGATCGCTCGTGCGAAGGCAAGCGTTACGCCGGCGAGAATCCCCGGGCCAGCGAGGGGTAGCGTCACGTGGCGAGCGGTCGTCCAGCGACTCTTTCCGAGCGAGCGAGAGGCGTATTCGAGCGTCCGATCCACGCTCTGGAACGCCGCTTTTGCTGTCACGACCACGAACGGCGACGCGACGAACGTCTGGGCGAGCACCACCCCAACGAGCGACCGCGTGAGTTCGATCCCGGCAGCAATCGCGGCTTCACCGAGCGGCGAGCCGGGGCCGAAGACGGTGAGCAACACGATTCCGCCGACCGTCGGGGGGAGCACCAAGGGGAGGACCACGACTGCGAGGACGACCTTCGTTACGGCCCCGTCGGTGCGTGCGAGCCAGTACGCGAGCGGCAAGCCGAACAGGGTGGCAACGACCGTGCTGATCGACGCCGACAGGAGCGACGTCCTCGCCGAATCTACGACGGTCGGATCGGTCATCCGACCAAGGATCTCTCCGGTCGGAACCGAGAGAAACAGCGATACCATCGGCACAACGTAGTACAGGAGTAACACGCCCCCGAGGACGAGCGCGACGCTGAGCCAGTCGAATCCGAACGTGCCCATCCTCGATCGATTCGAGTGTGACCCCGTCGCCATTCAAATCAGGACGGTGATGTCCGAAACCGTCGACGATAGCTCTCTGTGGGGTCCGCCGAGTCGGGATCGAGTCGCACTGGATTGGTCGGTTGCCTGCCTGACACCCTGGGGCACGTCGCCCGTATAGGCCGGGAACTGATCGCGCAGGAGGAACCCGTGCGCTTCGAGATAATTACCGGTCGTATGGACGTCGAACACCGAAACTGCGGCGTCGCTCATGTGCCGAATGGTCGAGCCGTAACTGATGAGCCCACCCTGGATTTCCTGGCCGCTCGGCAGTGTGTACGAGGTCCTCGAGTACCACTCCTCGGCGTACTGTGGATTGCTCAGATTGATCTGGTCCGGCAACTCGATGTACTCGTACTCGCGTTCGACGGCCATGTTGCGGTAGGCGATTGCGGCGTCGATGGAGCCACTCTCGAACTGGCTGATCAACGATGTTTCGGGATAGATCTGGTCCTGTTGGAGGATCTGTTCTCCGAGGCTCGATGCGTCGTCGTAGTAGCGTGAGGCGAGTTCGAGCACGAAGAGGGCACGATATCCAAGCGGGTCTCGATCGGGGTCGGTTCGGCCGATGGTCACGTTTCCCTCGACCAGTGGTTCGTACCAACGCTCGGCTCCGGCGTCGGCCAGACGTTCCCCGCCATCCGTGTCCGGATTGTACGCGACGACGACGGAGTTGCTGGTGAACACGGAGTACCACGACGGTGAGAGTGGTTCCGCAAAGAGCGCCACGTCGGCGACCGAGACGATATCCGGATCGCGTTTCCCCTCGTCGATCATCCGAGCGACCGTGCCAGAGCCGTGCGCTTCGACTTCAACCGGGACGTCTACAGCGGGCTTGAGCCCGTTGGCGAGTGCGTTCTGGAGACTTCCAGCTGCGAGGATGGCGACAGTCGTCGATCGACCACCAGCTTGACTCCGCTCAGCTGCACAACCCGCAATGCCCGTGACGGCGGCCGTCCCAGCAGTCAGGAGAAACCGCCGCCGCGTAGTCGGAGCTCCCTCAGTCATCCATACGAGATGGGGATCCGTTTGAGAGAAAAGCTTATCTCAAACACATCTATTTGACCTCGTGTGACCTCCGCTGAATCGACGACATTGACGGAACGGCAGGTAGAGGTACTCGAACTCCGAGAGCAGGGGCAGACCCAACGGGAAGTGGCGGACCAGTTGGGGACGACCGACTCGAATATCAGTGCCATCGAACGGGCGGCAGAACAGAACATCGAAAAAGCCCGTCGAACATTAGAACTCGTCCAGACGGTTCGTGCGCCGGTCCAGTTGTCCGTCTCTCCAGGAACGAGCTTCGATGATTTGGTCGCCAGCGTCTATTCGCACGCGGACGAAGCTGGCATCAAAATCGCGTACTGTCGCCCCGAACTCTACACCCATCTCTATGGGGTCCTCGAAGAGTGCACGACCCAGAACGAACTGAAGACGGCCATCGATGTCGGAATTACCAACGGGGGCGAGGTGAAAGTCTTTTCCGAGGACTTCTGATGCGGAGCATTGTCAGGGCGTACTGTCCCTAACCCCGCTGTACTCTCGGCTGCCACGCGGGCGAGTCACCGACACCGGCAGTTCCGGCGGACGACGAACGGTTTTTGCGTGTCGGAGCCAACCGACGCACGGACTTCCATGACCTCGACGGCCCACACCCGGAGGTGGCCCCGCCGCTGATGTTCGGAATCGAACTCACGCCCGAACACCAACTCGATCGGCTGGTCGACCTCGGGACGGTGGCGGAAGCCGCCGGCTACGACACGGTGTTCGTCTCCAGTCACTACAACAACCGCTCGCCCTTCGCCGCCCTCGCGCGTCTCGCGGCGGCGACCGACGAGGTGCGCCTCGGACCGGGCGTGGTCAACCCCCTGGAGCGCCACCCCGTGACGCTCGCGGGCGAGGTGGCGACCGTCGCCGAGGCCAGCGACGGCCGCGCCGTCTTCGGGATCGGTCCCGGCGATCCCTCGACGCTGGGGAACCTCGGCCTCGCAGACGACCGGGGGCTCCGTCCCGTTCTGGAGGCGTTCAAGGTCGCGAAACGACTCTGGGCCGGCGAGCGCGTCAGCCACGACGGCACCTTCGAGGCCGAAGACGCCGGGCTCAACTTCGCGGTGCCGACGCCGATCCCGACCTACGTCGGCGGCGAGGGGCCGCACATGTGCAAGATGGCGGCCAAACACGCCGACGGTCTGCTCTACAACGGTGCCCACCCCGCGGATCTCCGCTGGGCTCGCGACCAGGTCGCCGATGGCCTCGCCGAGCGCCTCGACGGTCTCGGGGCGTTCGACCTCGCGGCCTACGCGAGCGTCAGCGTCGCCGAAGACGGCGAGGCGGCCCGGGAGGCGGCCCGTCCCCCGGTCGCGTTCATCGCCGCCGGATCGCCGCCGCCGGTGGTCGACCGGCACGGCATCGATCCCGGCCGCGCCGACGAGATTGGCGACCGGCTGCGCGCCGGCGATTTCTCCGACGCCTTCGACCTCGTGACCCCCGAGATGATCGACGCCTTCTGTGCCGCCGGGACGGTCGACGAGGTGGCCGACCGATTGCGCGCCGTGCTCGAACACGCCGACAGCATCGTCGTCGGGTCGCCGCTCGGGCCCGACCTCGACGCCGCGGTCGAACTCGCAGCGGTGGCCCACGACCGCGCGACCCAATAGCCGGTGCCGGTAGCTGTGACCGTGCGTGGTGGGGCGATCCGGCGTCCCGGCGTATCGGGTCGCGCCGCGAACGCCCGGCCGATAGTATAAAAACGGCGCGCCCGTTCGTGGAGTCGTGTCCGACCGCTCGCTCGACGAGTTCGTGTCCGCGTCGGCCGAGAGCGACGCCGAACCGGACGACCCCGGACCGAGCGTCCCGACGATGCGATGGGCGGCCGAGGCCACGGCCTGCGACGTCTGTGGGGCCGACGTCTCGCGACGGTGGCGAGAGGGTGGAACCAAGACGGGAGAAGCGACGTACGTCTGTGCCGACTGCAAGGAGTGGTGACCGCCCGGTCACGACGACCGGCGGTTCGGGTGCCGTTCGAACCCACGGGCGAGGTGACCCTCGTCGATGGCGAGGACCGTCGGTCGCCCGTGCGGGCAGGCGAATGGCTGCTCGCACGCGCCCAGTCGCTCGACGAGCGCCGCGGCCTCGTCGTCGGTGAGTTCGTCGCCCGCCTTCAGCGACGGGTGACAGGCTAGGTCGGCGAGCAGTTCGTCCCGGCGCTCGCTCGCCCCCGTCTCGCCGTCGCGGAGGGCGGCGAGCGTCGATTCGAGCGCCTCGGGATCGGCCACCCGTCCCAGGGGTGCGGGCACCGCCCGGACGCGGACGGTGCCGCCGCCGAACGGCTCGCAGTCGAAGCCGAGGCGGGCGAGTTCGTCGGCGTGGGTCTCGACGGCGGCGACTTCGCCCGGCGACAGCGAGAGCGTCGCCGGCGGATCGATATCGGCCGACGAAACGACGTCCCCGTCGACGGCCGCTCGAAGGCGCTCGTAGTTGATCCGCTCGTGAGCGGCGTGCTGGTCGACCACCAGCAGGTCACCGCCAGCCTCACAGAGCAGGTACAGGTTGCGAAAGTGTCCGACGAAGGTGGCGTCGTCGAGGGCCGACTCGACGCCATCGATCGGGTCGAGCGCCGCGTCGAGATCCATCGCCACCTCGGCCGACCGCCGGAGGTCGGCCGTCGAGAGGGCGTCGGCGACGGCGTCTTCGACGACCCCCGCGACCGCATCCGCCGCGCGAAGCGCCACCGTCTCCTTGGTCGGATGGACGTTCGGGTCGACGGCCCAGGGCGGAAGCGAGACGGCGAGGGCGACGACGGGGTGGCGGTCGCCGGGGAGGAGCGATCCGTACCCCCGTTCGACCGCACGGCGGAGCGGCGGCACCGAGACGGGGCGGCCGTTGACCGCGATCCGGACGTGCTCGGCCGACGACCGCGTGACCGAGGGGTACGCGAGCAGGCCGTCGACCGTCACCGCGGCGTCGCGGGCGTCGGCGTCGCGAGCGCGCTCGCCCCCGCCGTCCCGGTCGCCGACCGGCACCGTCGCCGCGGCGTCGACTGTCGTGCTCTCGCGAGCCACCTCGCGGCCGTAGACGGCGAGTGCGGCGTCGGGGACGTCGCCGGTGCCGGGGGAGACGAACACCCGACGGCCGTCGTGGTCGAGCGAGATGGCGGTCGCGGGACGCAGGAGGGCGTAGGCGGCGACGCGGTCGCTGATCCGCTCGAACTCCGTCGCCGGCGACGCCAGCGACTCCCGGCGCGCCGGGCGGTTGTGAAACAGGTCGCAGACCTCGACGGTCGTCCCGCGGGCGCGGCCGGCGGCCTCGACGGTCACGGCGTCGGTTCGGGGTGCATCCGCGTCCGCGCCCGGGTTCGCGCTCTCGCTCGTCGATCCCGGGGCCGCACCGTCGACCCGAACCCGCGTCCCCCGCGGCCCGCCGTCGTTCGTCGTCAGCGTCAGCCGCGACACCGCCGCGATGCTCGCGAGCGCCTCACCCCGGAAGCCGAGCGTCTCGACCGCCGTCAGATCCTCGTCCGGCAGTTTGCTCGTGGTGTGGCGCTCGACCGCCAGTTCGGCCGCCTCGGCGTCCATCCCCGCGCCGTCGTCGGCGACACGGATCCGCTCCGTGCCATCGCCGTCCACCTCGACGTCGATCCGATCGGCGCCCGCGTCCAGTGCGTTCTCGACGAGTTCGACCACGACACGCGCCGGCCGGGTTACGACCTCCCCCGCAGCGATGCGGTCGATCGTCTCTCGATCCAGGCGCCTCATCGATCGACTCGATCCTTGAGATCCGCGAGGATGTTCAGCGCCTCGATGGGCGTCGTCCGCGCGAGGTCGGTGTCGCGGAGGGTGGTGGCCACGTCCCGGTTCCGGCGCCGGTCGCCGTCCACGTCCCTGTCCACGTCGTGGACGTCGTCACCCGCCGTCACGGACCCGTCGGCGTCGATGCCATCGAGCGTCACCTGCACCCCGTCGTCGTGTCCGTTCGCCTCGGGATCGCCCCCTCCAACGAGCGCCCGCGACCGCTCGACGACCGGGACAGGGACGCCGGCCATCTGCGCCACCTCGACGCCGTAGGACGAGGAGGCCGGCCCCCCGGCGACGCGGTGGAGGAAGGTCACGTCGCTGTCGGGGGCCGGCCGCCCCGTCGCGGACCGTCGGTCGTCGCCCGCCGCACGCTCCGCCGCGAAGTGGAGGTTCCGAACCCGGGCGTAGCCGTCTGCCAGCCCCGTCAGATCGTGGTAGTGAGTGGCAAATAGCGTCGTCGCGCCAACCTCGTCGTGGAGGAACTCGACGGTGGCACGGGCGATGGCGCGGCCGTCGGCGGTGCTCGTCCCGCGCCCCACCTCGTCCAGGAGGATCAGGGACTCGGGCGTCGCCTCGTGCAGAATCGAGGAGAGTTCGGTCATCTCACGCATGAACGTGGACTGACCGCCCGCGATGTCGTCGCTGGCGCCGACGCGGGTGAACACCTTATCGACGACGGGGAGTCGGGCGGCGTCGGCGGGCACGAAACTCCCCGTCTGGGCGAGGACGACGATCAGCGCCACCTGGCGCATGTACGTCGACTTGCCGCTCATGTTCGGCCCGGTGACGAGGGAGACACTGCCCGGCGGGAGGGTGGCGTCGTTCGGGACGAAGCCGTCCCGGGTCACCTCGACGACCGGGTGACGGCCCGCCTCTATCGCCACGCCGCCGTCGTGGAACACCGGCCGCGCGTAGCCGCGGTCGACGGCGACGCTCGCGAGCGATGCCAGGGCGTCGAGTTCGGCGAGGGCGTCGGCCACCGCCTGCAGGCGGTCGGTCGCCGCGGCGACCGACGACCGAACCTCGCAAAACAGATCGTACTCCAGCGTGTCGGCCCGCTCGGCCGCACCCAGGATCTCGTCCTCGCGGCGCTTGAGTTCGGGTGTGTAGAACCGCTCGGCGTTTTTCAGCGTCTGTCGCCGCGTGTAGTCGTCGGGCACGCGGTCCAGGTTGGGATCCGTCACCTCGATGTAGTAGCCGTGGACCTGGTTGTGGCCGACCGACAGCGAATCGATGCCCGTCCGCTCGCGCTCCCTCGCTTCGAGGTCGGCGACCCACTCCCGACCCTCGCGTTCGGTCGTGCGCAGGTCGTCGAGTTCGCCGTCGAACCCCTCGCGGATCACGCCGCCCTCGGTTACCTCGATCGGCGGATCCGGGCGGATCGCCCGGTCGATCAGGCCACGCACGTCGTCGAGGGGGTCGATCCGCTCGCGCAGGGCGTCGAGACGGGCCGTATCGGCCGCCACGTCCGCCAAGCCCGCGCACACGTCGGGGACGGCGTCGAGTGTCGTCGCCAGCGAGCGCAGGTCACGGGCGTTCGCCCGCCCACGTGACACCCGACCGGCGAGGCGTTCGAGGTCGTACACCTCGCGCAACGCCTCGCGGATCGTCTCGCGGGCGACACCGGCGTCGACGAGGGCGTCCACGGCGTCGAGGCGAGCCTCGATCCGGTCGCGGTCCACCAGCGGCCGCCGGAGCCAACCGTCGAGTTTCCGCCGGCCGAGCGCACAGGCCGTGTCGTCGAGAACGTCGAACAGCGTCTCGCCCGCTCCCGTGCTACGGTTTTCGAAGAGTTCGAGGCTCCGCATCGCCGTCGCGTCGAGGCCGAGCGCCTCGCGTGGGTCGTGACGGCGAATCCGCGTGACGTACTCCAGCGGGCCGTCGTCGCCCTGCGTCCACTCGGCGTACGCGAGGGCGGCGCCACAGGCCCGCCGCTCGGTGGCGTCCTCGATCACCACATCGGGTCGGGAGACGTACGCCGAGAGCGTCTCGGTCGCCGTCTCGACGTCGACCGCCGCCGCCTCGTGGTCGGTCACCATCGGCGCGGCGGCGAGCGACCCGGAGTCGACCGTCGCGTCCGGGCCGACGAGCACCTCGGCCGGCGCGAGGCGGTCGAGTTCCGCGTACAGATCGGCCTCGTCGTCGACGCTCGTCACCAGGCAGTCGCCGGTGGCGGCGTCGACGGCGGCGACAGCGCGAGTCTCGCCCGCCCGCGTCACCGCGGCGACGTAGTTTTTCGTGCCCGCACCGAGCAGTTCGTCGTCGACCACTGTTCCCGGCGTGATCACCTGCGTCACCGCGCGGTCGACGAGGCCGGTCGACTCCTCCGGGCGCTCGACCTGCGCCGCGACCGCAACGCGGTAGCCGGCGGCAAGCAGGCGCTCGACGTACTTCGCGGCGTCGTCGACCGGGATACCGGCCATCGGGTAGGTTCCGGTGCTGTCCTCACGCTCGGTGAGCGTGAGTTCACACACCCGGGCAACCTCCTCGGCGGCGTCGCAGTAGGTCTGGTAGAAGTCACCGTTCTGAAAGAGGACGAGCGCGCTCTCGTACTCCGCACAGCAGTCGAAATACTGCGCCAGCATCGGCGTCAGGTCGTCGCGGGCGTCGACCATGCCGTCCGGTGGGCCGGTGACCGCATCCGGATCGAGGGCAGCATCGGCGTCGGCGTCGGCGTCGGCGTCCGCGTGCATACCCGCAATCGAGCGGCCGAGAGATAAAAACCGTCAGGGTAGCCGAAGGGCCGTTCGAGCGGGATCCGGCCCCGTTCGTGCCCGGTCCGTCGCACCGAACACGCCACCCCGGAAATCGATCGCTCCCCCCGGCGTGCGGGCACTCGTCCGGGGTCGGGGCCACGTCACACCTGTGTCACCCACGCCCGGTAGTCGTCGTCGAGGTCGTACGTCACCTGGAGGGCACGGTCGGCGAACTGACCGAGGCGGTTCGCGTCCGAGCGCGCGGTGATCCGGACGTTCGCCCCGTCGGCCTCGTCGGGGCGCTCGATCCGCTCGATGCGACACGCGGGGAACTCGTCGAGCAGGCCCTTCAGCCGGTCGAGTTCCGCCTCGGTGCAATCGAGGTTGAACGTCTTCTCGGCGAACTGGATCCACGGGACGAGGGCAGCATCGTCGGTAGCGGCCCCGTCACCGCCCCTGTCCCCGTCCTCGGCCCCGGGCACGTCCGCCGGGTCGACCTCGATGGTGCAGAACTGACTCCCGCGGTTGCGGTGGGCGAGCACCGCCTCCGCGAACAGTTTGCGTCTGCCGGCGGTGTCGGCGGCGTCGAACCGTGTCATACGTCGCCGTTGGGCCCCAGCGTCAAAAAGCCGCGCGGATGCCGACCGTTCCCGCCCGGCGATCACCGACCGTATCCGAACGCCTTTTGCCGTCGCGGCCTTCGCTCGGATAGATGAATACGCTGCTGTGGGTGCTCGTCGGCGTCCTCGTCTACTCCCTCGCGGCGAAGGCTCTCCAGATTCGCGGCTACCTCCCCAGTGCCGTGCGGCTACAGGGCCCCATCGCCACGATCCACACCCGTCGTGGTCGGGCGCTACTCACGCAACTCGCCCGCCCCAAGCGGTTCTGGCGGGCGTACAGCAACGTCGGCGTCGGCGTCGCCCTCGTCATCATGGCCGGGATGTTCCTCCTGTTGCTCGTGCAGGCGCTGACGATCCTCCGTGATCCGCCGGCGCCGTCGTCGGTCAACCAGCCCCAGAACTTCCTGGTCGTCCCCGGTGTCAACGACTTCCTCCCGCTCGCGGTGGCGCCCGAAATCGTCTTCGGCCTGCTGGTCGGCCTCGTCGTCCACGAAGGGGGCCACGGCCTCCTCTGTCGCGTCGAGGATATCGACATCGAGTCCATGGGAGTGGTCTTTCTGGCCTTTATTCCCATCGGGGCGTTCGTCGAACCGGACGAGGAGAGCCAGCAGGAGGCCGACCGTGGCGCCCGCACACGGATGTTCGCGGCGGGGGTAACCAACAACTTCGTGCTCACCGCCGTCGCCTTCGCCCTCCTCTTTGGCCCCGTGATCGCCGCGGTGGGCGTCGCGCCCGGCGTCGCCGTCGACGGCGCGTACGAGGGGTCGGCAGCCTCGGCCGCGGGGATCGACCACGGCGACCGCATCACGGCCGTCGCGGGCACCAACGTCACGACCGAACGTGACCTCAACGACGCGCTCCGCGACGCCGAGGAGCGGACCGTCGCCGTCGAGGTGAACGGCGAGCGGACGGTCCACGTCGAGCGGTCGCTGACGGTCGCCGGGAGCGTCGGCGGCAACCCCGCGAACCTGACCGTCGAGGACGAACCGATCCGCGTGACGGCGGTCAACGGCACCCCGGTCGCCACCCGCAGCGAGTTCCGGGACGCGGTTGGCGACGACGAGTTCGCCCGCATCGAAACGACCGCCGGCGACCGAACGATTCCAGTCGGGGCGTACATCACGCGGGTCGCCCCCGACGGCCCGCTGGCCAACGCCAGCGCACCGGAGAACGCCACGATGATCGTCACCGCCATCGGCGGCGAGCGAATCACGTCCTCGACGGATCTGTCGCGGGTGCTGGACGGCTACGAACCGGGTGATCGCGTCTCCGTTCGCGCCCGCGTCGGCGGCGAGTTCGAGACTTACGACGTGCGTCTCGGCGAGAACCCCCAGGACGGAAACGGGTTCATCGGCGTCGACGTCTTCCCCGGAACGAGCGGGCTACTCATCACCGACTTCGGCGTTCGAATCTACCCCGCCGGCACGTATCTCGAACTGCTCGGCGGATCGGGCGGCGCCGACGGCGGCGGTTTCCCCGGCCTGACCGACTCCCCGTTCGCCTTGGTCTACGTCGCGCTCGTCCTCCCGTTGGCGTCGGTCGTCCTGGGGATCCCCAACTTCCCCGGCTTCACCCCGGCGGTGACGGAGTTCTACGTCGTCCAAGGGGCGCTCGCACCGCTCGGCGACGGGGTGTTCATCCTCGCGAACACCCTCTTCTGGGCGGCGTGGGTCAACCTCCAGCTCGGCCTGTTCAACTGCATCCCTGGCTATCCGCTCGACGGCGGGCGCATCCTGCGGATGGGCGCCGAGGCGGTGGTGTCGCGCCTGCCCGTCGCCGACCGCTCCCGGATGGTCAGGACCATCACCACGAGCATCGGGCTGACGATGCTCGCGTCGCTGCTCCTGATGATCTTCGGGCCGCAACTCCTCTGAAATCCCCCCGTCCCGGCGGCGACACGGTGTGTGTGTATCGGCGACACGCAACTCCCATACGACCCCAGTCCCAACGGACGCCCATGCGCGAGCCACCCCAGACGGACGAAGGCTGGTACGTACTGCACGACTTCCGTCGGATCGACTGGCCGGCGTGGCGTGACGCCCCCGAGCGAGAGCGCGACCGGGCCGTCGAGGAGGGCGTGGAGTACCTCCAGCGACACGAGTCGGTGGCGGACGCCGAGGACGGCGCCTCCGCCGCCTTCGCGATGGTCGGCCACAAGGCGGACCTGCTCGTCGTTCACCTGCGACCCACTCTCGACGCGCTGTCGACGGCCGAACGCCGGTTCGACCGCACCGCCCTCGGCGCCTTCACCGAGCAGTCTACCTCCTACGTCGCGGTCACGGAGGTCAGCGGCTACGTCTCAGACGACTACTTCGCCGATGACGAGACGGAGGTCGACGCGGGACTCAGACGCTATATCGAGGGGAAACTCGAACCGTCGATTCCCGACGACGGATACGTCAGCTTCTACCCGATGAGCCGCAAGCGGGGCGAGCAGGACAACTGGTACGACCTGCCCTTCGAACGCCGGCGGGAGATGATGGAGGAACACGGCGAACACGGCCGCGAGTTCGGCGGCCGGGTGAAACAGATCGTCGCTTCCTCCGTCGGCCTCGACGACTGGGAGTGGGGCGTGACGCTCTTCGCCGACGAGCCGACGGACCTGAAGGACATCGTCTACGAGATGCGCTACGACGAGGCGAGCGCCCGCTACAGCGAGTTCGGCCCGTTCTACGTGGGCCGGCGGTTCCCGCCGAGTGACCTGCCCGCGTTCCTCGCCGGGGAGTCGGTGCCGACGGGGGAAAACGGGAGCGCCCACGGGGAGGCCGCCCACGCCCACGGCGGCGGTCATCACGGTGGCGACGCCCACAGCGAAGGCCACCACCACGGCGACGACGCCCACAGTGAAAGCGAAAGCGAGAGCGAAGACACACACCACGAGGCGGCCGACGACGACGACATCCGCGGCGAACTCGAGGATCTGGACATCTACGCCGGCAAGCCCCACGGCGAGGACGTGTACGCGACGGTGCTCTACTCGGAGGCGGACGCCGACGAACTGTTCGAGGAGGTCGACGGACTGCGCTCGAACTTCGATCACTACGACACGCACGTCAAGACCGCGGTGTACGACGCCGAGGGGCGGGACCGGCGCGCGGTCGTGAGCATCTGGGACACCGCGAGCGCCGCCGACACCGCCGCGGGCTTTCTCTCCGAACTTCCCGGAATCGTCAGCCGGGCTGGAGAGGAGTCCGGATTCGGCACGATGGGGATGTTCTACACCGTCAAGCCCGACTATCGCGAGGAGTTCGTCGAGAAATTCGAGACGGTGGGTGGCGTGTTGACGGAGATGGATGGCCACGGCGAGACGGACCTCATGGTCAACCTCGAAGACGAGAACGACATGTTCATCGCCAGCCAGTGGCGCTCGAAATCGGACGCCATGGCCTTCTTCCGCTCGGACGAATTCTCCGACACCGTCTCGTGGGGGCGTGACGTACTCGCCGACCGGCCACGGCACGTCTTCCTCGCCTGACGGCGAGCCGATGTCCCACTCGGGGCACACACCCGAACCCCTTTGCGTGCCCGTTGCTTACCGGGTCTGCATGACGAAGCGACACGTCTCGCTCCCCGCGGCGGCCGAGGACGGCGTCGGGGAGTTCATCGAGTACGTCGACGAGCGACTCTCCTCCGACGAGGACACGTGTAGCGTCGTACAGGACGTGCTGGTCGACCTGTTCGGGGATCGCGAGGCGTACGAGCGGTGGCAGGACGGCGGCGACGTCTCGCCCGCCGAGCGCGTCCGGCTACAGGGGTACGACCCCTGCAACACCACGCTGGAGAGCGAGTACTACGCGGAGAAAGACGAGCGACGGTTCGAGCGCTCGAAGCACCTCCAGTGGCTCTGGCGGCAGTTCGACGCCACGCCGATGGCCGACAACGTCGAGTTCGCGCTTCGCTTCCGGCGGATGCTCGCCGACCACCTCTTCGCCGAGTGTGGCGACGGCTGCCGCTTCTTCAAGGGAATCACCTTCACCTACGGACACAACATCGCCGTCGGCGACAACGTCGTCGTCCACGACGACGTCCATCTCGACGACCGGGGCCGCCTGACGGTCGGCGACCGCGTCTCCATCTCCGACGGGGTCCACGTCTACAGCCACGACCACGACATCGTCGACCAGACCGAGGTTCGGAACTACCACACGGTGATCGAGGACGACGCCCGCGTCACGTACGACTCGATGGTCAGCGCGGGGATCCGCGTCGGCCGGAACGCCGTCGTCGGCGCCCGTGCGGTCGTCCAAGGGGACGTACCCGCTCACCACATCGCGGTTGGGATGCCGGCCAAGAGCGTCCGCGTCAAGCCCGGCTGGGAAGCGGTGGCCGACCCCCTCGACGCTGGCGGCGAGAACCGCACGGAGGAACGCCGCATCGACTACGACCTCCCCGACGACCTCGACGTCTTCGACGAGTTCCAGCGGGACCGCTCCCCCCCGAAGTAGTTTACCGCTCCGGACCTACCGTCGGACATGGATCGTCGACAGTACCTCGCGACCCTCGGGGCCGCGGCCGTCGCCGGCTGTTCCGGCCGGTCGAACACCGGTGAGGAGGAGGGCGTCGTCATCGACTCCGGGACGCCCCCCGAGACCGACGCGGACGCTGGCGTGCCCGACGTCGACGTCGAGACGCTCGCCACTGGACTCGAAGTGCCGTGGGGCGCAGCCTACCGCGACGGCACGCTCTATCTCGCCGAGCGGCCGGGACGGATCGTCCGACTCGACGGGGACGGGGACGTGGAGACGGTCGTCGACGCCGTCGACGGCGTCCAACACGTCGGCGAAGGAGGATTGCTGGGGCTGGCTTTCCACCCGTCCGACCCGTACGCGTACACACACCAAACCTACGAGACGGAGGACGGAGCCCTGGCGAACCGTCTCGTTCGCCACGACCTGACCGACGGCTGGGCCGGCGAACCGCTCCTTGCCGGGATTCCGGGCGCACACATCCACGACGGCGGTCGGCTCCTCGTCCACGACGGCGCGCTCTACATGACGTGTGGCGACGCCGCCGAAGCAGAGCGGGGGCAGGACCCCGACGTCCTCGCGGGGTCGGTGCTCCGGGTGACTCTCGACGGCGACGCACATCCTGACAACCCGTTCGGCACCCCCGTCTACAGTTACGGTCACCGCAACCCCCAGGGGCTCGCCGCCCACGACGGCCGACTGTACAGCACCGAACACGGGCCGACCGTCGCCGACGAGATCAACGTCTTGCGGGCGGGCGAAAACTACGGCTGGCCGGAGGCGAAGGGACCGAGCGACGCCGACCACTTCACCGATCCGGTGGCCAGTTACTCCCCGACCATCGCCCCGGCGAGCGCGACGTTCTACGACGGGCCGATCCGGGCGTGGCGTGGCGACTTCTTCTTCGGGACGCTCAAGGCCGAACACGTCAGGCGGGTTCGGTTCGACGACGGCGGACGCACGGTCGCCGAACAGGAACGACTCTTCGAAGGTGCGTACGGCCGCATCCGGACGGTGTTCACCGGGCCGGACGGCCACCTCCACGCCGTGACGAGCAACCGCGACGGTCGGGGATCACCCGTCGCTACCGACGACCGAGTGTTCCGATTCACACCCGCCTGACCCGCGTGGCCCGAGCCATCGCCATCAACGTCGGCGCCAACACGACGCTCCCCGGGTTCCGCGGCCCCATCCGTCCCGACGGCCGGTTCGCGTACGTCCCGATCCCCGAACGGGAGCCGACGGCCGAACCGGTGCCGACGTACGCCGACCTCTCCTTTCGCTTCGATGTCGACGTGAGCGAGGTGGCCGACCGACGGGTTCATCTCGACCCCGAGTTCGTGGGCGTCCACGGCTCGACGACGTACACCTACGGCGACGAACACGGCGTGAAGGCCGGGCCGCTCTCGACGCTTCGGCCGGGCGACTCCCTCTTTTTTTATGCAACGCTCACGCTACGGGGAGAACTGACCACGGCGCCCGACCTGCCGCCCGAGTGGGGCGCCTACCTGATCGGGGAGTTCCGGGTCGAGCGCGCCGTGACCGGCGAGACGTACCGCGAACTCGACGATCGGGAGCGGGAACGATTCGCGAGCAACGCCCACTGCAAGCGCGAGGCGTTCGACGCACGGGTACTCGTCGCGGGGGACGAGCGCTCCCGTCTGCTGGCGCGGGCGGTGCCGCTGAGCGCGCCCGACGCCGGCGCGACTGCTGGCCCCCTCGTCACCGACCTGTCGAGCGACTCGGGGAAGGGGCCGTGGTGGCGTCGAGTGTTGCGGTTCGACGCCGAGGCGACGGAACGACTGCGGGCCGTCGTCGCCGAGCGCCAACCGTGAGCACCGCCCGTGCAGCTGTCCGGTCGAGGCGGCGGACGACGACCGCCGACGGAGACGAGAAGCGTTCGGGGGCGTACTCGGTGGCGGGGCCACGCGCTCGATCCGATCCCCCACCCACACCTGCAGCCACCGGCTACCCGTTCGGTTTCCGCTCCTGATCGGGGTGATCGGAGATGAAGACGCTCGTGTTGTTCGGGACGTCGTCGGTCACCCAGGAGTTCGCACCGATGCTCACGTGATCGCCGATCTCGACCGGGCCGAGAACGTTGCTTCCGGCCCCGATAACGACGTGATCGCCGATGTCGGGGTGGCGCTTGTAGTCTTTCGCCAGCATGTGTTCCTCGCCTTCCTCTTCCTCGAAGTGGAGTGCACCCAGCGTCACGTTCTGGTAGATCCGAACCCAGTCGCCGACCGTGGCCGTCTCGCCGATGACGACGCCAGTCCCGTGATCGACGAAAAACTGGTCGCCAATCTCCGCACCCGGGTGGATGTCGATCCCCGTCTCGACTTTGGAGTACTCGGCGAGTTCGCGGGCGTACTCGAAGTGCTCCGCCTCGTAGAGGACGTGTGCAACCCGGTGGGTCAGGATGGCGTGAAAGCCGGGATACGACCGAATGATCTCACAGTAGCTCTTGGCCGCGGGGTCGCCTTTGTACGCGGCCTCGACGTCCCGCTTGAGCGTGCTTCGAATCGCCGGCAGTCGGTCGAGCGTCCGGTCGACGACTCCGACCAGGTCGTCCGCGTCGCGGTCCGAATAGGCCGTGATCCCCTTCTGTACGCACGTCCCGAGTCGGCTCAGGTAGCGGCGCGTTTCGTCGGGAGCGTCCAGCAGGTCCGTCCCGTTCCAGCACCGGGGAAAGAGGAGCCGTTTGAGGAGGAGCGGTTCGTCACGCAGAAAGTCCCGGCGTGGATACTCCCGCGAGGAGTCCGTCGGGAACGGTGATTCGTCTGCGCGGTAGGCGTCGACGAGTTCTCGGTGGACGTCGCCGGTGTAGTCGTATCCCATCTGTGTGACCGTTGACGTCGTCCAGCAACGTAGTGGTTTTACTTTTCGGCGCCGTGACGGGTGGCGCGGTGATCGGGCCGCGGAACGAGTCTGAGCCGCGCTCCGGGGAGAACTCGTTCTGGGCGGTCGGGGGACGGTCCCACGTCCGCCCGTCGTCACTCGTCCGGGTCGAACCGCTCGCGGGCTTCCTCGGCGCTCGTCGTCCGTCCCTCGCGGATGTCCTCCTCGGCTTCGAGCAGGGCGACGAGTTCGTCGCGGTCGAACGTCGGGAACTCGACAGCATCCCGAAGCGTGTACCGGATGAACTCGCTCCGACTGTTGAACCCGCGTCCCTGCCACGTGTCGTCTATCTGTTCGAGGAACGACTCGGTGAGTTTGAAATTCACCGTGGCGATGTCGTCCCCGCCGTCGTCGTTTGTGGCTGCTTCGGACAGATGGACGTAATACGCTGGTCTTACCAGTAGTCGTTTCGGCGGAGGCTCACTCACCGCGTACTCGTCGTGGATAACCGCATCGAGGAACATTTCTATCACATTCCTGACTACGGTTCATCGTCCGTCCTGTGAGTGTGGATTAGCGAAATCCGGGGTGTCTCTTGAGGGGACGCGCCCCCCGGTCGATTTCGGGTCTAATCCGCTGCTGTCTGTGAATTAGTTTGTGTGTCCTGACAGTTTGACGAATCGCATTACGGCGAGGGATGCCCTGTTTAGCGAGAGAAGCGAATCTTGAACGGGTTTCGTTCAGACGAGTGTAGCCGGAAAAGTGTGCGTACAGGGAGTGTACGGAGGAAAGAGCCTAGGCCGGGATTTGGAACACCGAGGCTCTCGTCCCCGCTCTGGCGGTTACACGCGGCTGTTTAGCGGGCTATACCAGGTGAGACAATGGCCCTCAAACCGACCCCACCACACGACGCCAAGAACCGATTCCTCAACGACAAGAAACCCGGCGTCACCCACAAGACGCTCAAGAACTACCGGACCTGCCTCCGACAGTTCTGCGACTGGCTGGACGACCAAGGTGTCACCAACCTCAACCAACTCGACAGCGAGCTCATTCAGCGGTACAAAGAACACCGGCTGTCGAAGGTCAAGGTCATCACCGCCCGCCAGGATATGATGACCATCAAACAGTTCGTGCAGTTCTGCGAACACATCGTCGCCGTCCCACGCGAGATGGCCGAAATGGTGCGGATTCCCTCGGTCTCCCCGGACGACGAGATCTGCGACGACCTCCTCACGCGGGACGAAGCCCTCGAACTGCTCGAATTCCTCGGGAAGTACGAGTACGCCAGCAACCGCCACGTCACGCTCCTGATCCTCTGGAAGACGGGGATGCGAATGAGCGGGTTACGGGCGCTTGACCTCGGGGACTTCGACGAGGGACGGCCCGCACTCGAACTCCGTCACCGGCTCTCCGGGGGAACGCCGCTCAAGAACAAAGAGCGAAGCGAGCGGGACGTACTGATCACGCCCGAGACCGCCGAGGTGATCCGCGACTACGTGGAGATGACGCGGGAGGACGTGACGGACGAAGAAGGGCGGAAGCCCCTCCTCACCTCGAAGCGTGGCCGCGTGGTTGAAACGACGATTCAGCGGTACGTCTACACCGCGACCCGACCCTGCTACTACAACGGCGGGGAGTGTCCCTTCGACCGCGATCCCGAAACCTGCGAGGCGATGTCGTGGAACACCTCGTGCAAGTGTCCGGGGAGCGTGAGCTCGCACGCGCTTCGTCGGGGCTACGTGACTGCGACCCGGAACGCCGGTCAGCCGAAAGACGTGACGGGTGAAAGAGTGAATATGAGCTGGAAGGTTCTGGAGAAGCACTACGACAAGGGTTCAAGTGCGGAGAAAGCGGAGAGGCGTCGAAACCACATCCGTGATATCTAGATAGTCTCACTCTGTTCTAGCAAATACTCTCTACAGATGAGTATCCCTGATAGAGTAAGCAGTACTCCGAACTCTGATGGAGCTCTTGACTCGCCGTGTAGAGAACGATTCCGGAATTCTCCCAGCACATCTCCATAGACAACATTTGGATCAGTATCGTATAATCGGCCAATGTATTCTCTACCCGTCTCTAGTTGTCTCTTTAGATCGGAGTCGGCCACGACCATCTCTAAATGATATAGTAAGTCTGCGAGATTCGAACATTCATCTACACTATCGCCCCTTTCAGGCGGACCATAGATGGTGTCTCCAAGACCGCGGATACATCGACAAGGTTTCAACTTGCCATCCATATGAATATAATCCTGACAGACAAATTTTACAACCGCTTCTGTAAGAGGATATGCGAGATATGCTGCAATACCATCAGACTTGAGAGGAATTTGTTCAACGTTAATATCATCCTGTATCGAAGATGTTGAAAGTAAGTAAACGGATTCATACAGGTCAGTGAGCATTTCCATTATATCGTCATTCTCGCATTGGAGACTGCTTAGTAATTCGAGCGATTTTTCCCAGAAAGCGATGTGGTCGTGAGTTACCTGAACCATCAACGCACCCATCAACTCTGTTCCCACAGTTGGAAGTAATTCTATCTGCAACTCGTCAATAGAGGGTACAGTCTCGTCTAATTCAAACAGATATTCAGATTCATTTGCAAGCTGATTACGGAATACCCCTGCAAAGGTGTTAGAGCCCAAAGCGCGATCTTGTAATGGATACGACGTATCGTACTCGCTTTCGAAAGCTAATGCTGTATTTTCTGGATAATTCTCAACGTATTCCCGATACCGCGTTTTTATTTCGTCTTTATTGACCATATATATGTATGAATATTTGTCAATTTAATACTATTCCTCGGTTAGTATGACTAGCAGTCCTTGCAAACGAGGTCTCCTAGAAACGGGAGCAAATTACACGAGAAGGACTGCGCCTCGGCCAAATGCACTTCTCACGGTTCCCTGCACGCTGGCTATTGTTTAGAAATTGTCGTCAAACAGTTCAAAGAACCAATTAGCGGCAACCAACAATCCGCCGGCGAGAAGCCCTATGACAGCAAGCCAAACCACACTTGACTGAGTAATAAGTTGAGAAAACGGCCCACCGGGGTCAAAGCGAAGTGCCCAGTTTAGAAGGTACACGATTGGAAGCGAAATCAGGACAACTCCGCCGATAGCATAGAGCAACTGTTGCCAAGGAGGAGTCATTTCTGATAGCGGAGGACTCGCACCTGTTATCACTTCATCATTTCGTCAACCACGATTACGTCTCAAAGGAATACGCGCCAAGAGACTTATTATCGTGCTTTCGAGTTGACCTGACGTGCCCCTGAGAGAACGCTTCTCACAAATAGATCGAGCTACAGCCGGCCAGCTCGCGCTCTTTTTGATAGGAGTTAGTCTCATCATTGTAGCACCAGCGGCGGAACCTCCGTCCGGCACATTTCTTAGTGTCGAAGAACGGCAATCAGAAGATACACTCTCTGAAAACGTCTCTGTTATTGAGTATCAGGAGTTGTCCCCAGATATGCAAGATGCGTTTCAGCGGGCTGTTGAAAGCAACGAGGGGAGGGCTCAAATTTCAGAAGACATCAACATCACTCAACTTGCCGAGTACGACTACATTCACTACCAGGGCGAGTATTACGAATTTTCCTTTACTGCGGTGGATAGCGTCGGATTGGGGCAAGTGCTATTGGTTGGTGGATTAGGGGTGTTAGCAATCATAGTTGCGGGATTGTGGCGACTCAGAGGACCGCGTGATTACGAAATGGCTGACTGAGTCTGGTCTTGTTGGAGCCCTATCAATTATTGTGGTGAAAATCAGACTTGTGTATATGGAGTGGCGTAGAGTCGGCCGGCGGTTTCTCCGATACGGCGTACTCTATGCTGGCGTGACTGTGGGAATCGTTATCGGAGTCATCCAGAATACTCAGGCCCTCATTGGCCTGTTCATCCTTGGGCAAATTCTGATTCTATTCGTCTTCGGGTTTGGTGACGTTCGGACAGCAGACGCTTTCGGAACAGAGGGCGTTACGGAACCAAGTGACTCGCTCGGAGACACGACTATTGATCGTAGAGAGGCACTATCCCTCGATCACAAACTCCTGTTCTACGGCATCGGACTCGCTATTCTTTCGCTCGCGGCTCTGGGATTTTGAGCGTCCTCCTCGATCTCCAGCTCACCCCGTTTCTGGAAAGATCGCCAAAGGAAGTCTCCGAAATTTCTAAAATTCTGTGAGCGGCTAACGTTATCCCAGAAACCACATCGAAGAATGGTGTCGTAACCCTCCACTGTGTTATCACACCGCCATCTACCCCACCAGAGCTCACAGGAGCCTTCCGGTGGCATCGGGCGAATACAACGAGGGAAAGTATTCGGAAGACTACCGACGGCGTCTCCGAGGACGACAGAGGCCTTCCCGTGGATTCTGGCGGAAGGCGGAGGAGTCGGGGACCGCCGCGTTCCGCCTTAGGACAGGTCGTAGTATAAGATCGAGAAAGACGGTAAGGGGCCTCTTCGTTGAATGGTTCCGATAGAAATCCACTCGTTAGACTACTCTCTAAGACTACTACCTATACTACTCTCTAAGGAGACTACTCCGTAAGGAGACTAAATTGTAGGCGTCACCTTCCGCCCTAATCTACTAAGAAGTAGTCTCCTGCGGTGTAATCTACTTAGTATAGTATAGGTAGAAGGTCTACCGGGAGCTTCTGGTTCCTTCTCAATTTCGGCCCGAAGCTCGTCAAGCGGGCTGTCCACGCGGTTCGGGAGGCCATCGACGGGAAGCCACCGACCAACACGACACGCTTCGACGCCCCGCTTCCGCCGTAATCCAGCTCTCAGGATGCCGTCGCCGCCCCGATCCCACCCTTCGCCGCCCTAATAGTGATGATCCTCGAACAGCCCCGGAACGAACAGCGCCACGACGAGAATGAGAACAGCGATCACCAGCAACAGCACGGGACCGAGTTGAGGGTCGACGCCCACGATTTGGGCAACTCCGCTGGCAACGGGATCGGTTTTCGTCTCGATACCCTGACCGACGACACCAGTCGAACCGACGCCGAGGCCCGCGGTGATGACCGCTGGGGGACCACCTGCTTTCGCGGCTCGAACCGCCCTGGAGGACTTGGGCATACCGCCAACTGTCAGAAGCCACCGGGATAAACGATTGCCCGCAGTTCGGGGGTGACGAGACCGCGCCCATGCGATCACGCCGCCCGCTATCCCACCAGAGGCCACAGGAGCTCCCCGGTTGCATCCGAATGTCCAGACGAGGATTCCTCTTCGGAAGCTCACCGGAGACGTCTACGGGGACGATAGGGGCCTCTCCGTCGATTCTGGCGGGAGATCGGTGGTGTGCGGGAGCCCCTCGCCTTCCGCCGTACTCCCGCACTCAGGAATCCGCTGGTACCTCTCAGTGAAGTCGACGGCGACGGACGCAACCCGAAGGCGCTCACGCTACGGCGCGAGTACGTCTGGCCCGACTCTCTGCGCTTCCCGTGGGTAGAGTCGTAAAGTTTCCTCACCCCTCGTCCTCTGAGTGGATTGTAAGGGTGTGGGAGAACACACACCTGTGATTATCTAAAGGGCCTCTGTGTGGGGTGAGAAAATTTAACGATTTGAGTGGTCCTCTGTTGGAAGGAACTCGGATAATCCATTTCGACATTTCAAGCTACCCTACAAAATATATGCCCGGCCCAACAATCGAAATATATGACAGATGATGAGTCAATGTCGGAGACCCAATCTACTGAAGCCGAAGAAGTAGCGGAAGCGGATCAACAGATAGTGCTGTTTCAGAACGTCCTAACGTAGTTGCCAAGTTGGGCAGGCTTCCGCCGTTCTCCAGTCCAGACACGCCCAGGAACAATCCCGTCATTTCCGAAAACCGCACCACGCCCCGAGGCGACTGCGCTCGCGGGTATCCTTTCCCCACACGTTTTGCCGGCAAGCCACGCCGATAGACGGGTAGAATTGGCGTCGCTAATCGGCGATAAACTTATGCTAGAGCGCCGCTGTATAGGAATTATAGTCTGCGCCGCAGGCGCAAGCCTAGGCCGGGATTTGAACCCGGGGTCTCGTCCTTACCAAGACGTTGATACATTTCGTGGCCTGAAAACGGTATTTTGACCGTCTTCGCACAACACATATTTTGTCTGTGTTTCAGACCACGTCGCCGTCTTGGACTTTGCTGTATTCCCGGTAGCTGGCCGGTCTCTTCGTCAACTTAGTATTATCGCGCACCCTCTTGAAACACCGGGCAAGCAGTCTTTCGGCCTGATACACGTTACTAGCTACGTACTGACCAACCTATGAGGGTAAACCCGACTGAGCCCCAATGTTAAATCACTCACATCCATACCACCGACTATGGTTGAACCAGTCTCTATCGGAGCGAGTATTCTCGCTTCCTCGGCGGCGAACTATGTCTACAGTAAAGGAAAACGGATGCACTTCCTGAACGAAGCTGTCGAGAACGCGGCATCTCAGGTAGCCGAGAGCCACGAGGGACTGGACTCCGACGTTTTCATACATATTTTCCAGAAAGACGAGGTTATCGAGCTTGTAGAAGAGTTCGACGACGGAAACAATTTGATCACGCCTGAAGACATCGCCGGTTCATTCGAAGACGATCTGCTTGGTGAAGAAGTAGAAGCGCCTCCCGAAGAATTAATTCTAGAGTTTCTGAATAAGTTGGAGATTGAAATTAGCCAGGATCAGGAGATAGGTAACAAGCTACGCACGATTTATTTACAGCGGATCCACCAGTATTCCGAGGATCTGGACGAAGGCCAGGAAGAGATCCTGCGTGGGATCCAAGAGATCGAGGCAAGGATTCCAACAGACAAAGGGTACGATATTTTTCAACCGATCCACCAGAGATTTGAGAAGGAACTCGATGGTGAGGACCCCGCCAACCGATATGATCTCCCACTCTTCGGACGTGAAGAGGAACTGGACAAGGTTCGAGACTTTGCAGAAGCCGATGAAGACGTACTCATACTCGCTGGACGTGCTGGAATCGGGAAGACACGTCTCGCGGTCGAAGGTAGTCTACTTTTAGAAACTGAACACCCGGACTGGCAGGTTTACTGGACGGATATCGATGCCGGAAACATCGACGATGGTCTTGAAGAACTCGACCTGGAGGAACGAAATACGATTCTTTTTGTTGATGATGCGCGAAATGCGGGTCAGATAAGGCGTTTATTCGACCTGGTGGATCAGCATCAGCCCCGGCTCAAACTGATTTTCGCGGAGAGAACGCATTTCACCTCCAGACTGCAAAGCCACGGAAACCGGCTAAGAGGGGTTGAAACAGACATAGTCGAGCTCCCTAGACTGGATACTGACGACGTACATCAAGTCTTGCAGGAGTACTATGGAATCACTGATCCATCTACGCTTGAGCGGATTACAGCGATCAGTGAAGGCATACCTCTCTACGCACATCTCCTCGCTGAACAACGCTCTAGAGGAGAACAAGCCGACTCTATGGCGCAGGATGAAGTGTTAGAGGAGGTATTCGAGGACGTCCTCAAAGATATCCAGCGACTGGATAGCTTAGGAGACTCGCAAGACTTGGAAACATACGTAAAATATCTTGCAGCAGTTGGTGAACTCGATACGGACAACGATGAGCAGATACAACGATTCCGAGATGTACTAAACATCGACAGTACAACGGAGGAAAACCTTCGAGAAGCGCTGACTGAGCATATCGGAATGGTTGCCGAACGCGGTGGAACCCTTACCATCCAACCGGATGCGCTACAAGAATACATAGTCTATGACAGTTTCTTCTCGGATTCTCCACGAGACTATAAAGACAAAATCTACGAGAACTTCAGCGAGTTCACAGGGAAGAACCAGATCAACCAATTAGCTGTAATCCATCGACGATACGACTGTAGAGACGCTCGGAGAACCATTCGAGAGGCCTTGGATTCAGAATTAGAGCAGCTAAGTGAATATGGCTTCGCAGAAAGGGTGAAACTCCTTCGCAGATTCAAGGTTCTGGGCTCAGCGTATCCACACCACGCTATCGAGCTATTCAAAAAATCGTTCCGGGAAGAACTGCCGGAGGACCAGGAAGACGAACCGTTAATTAGGAGTTCGATGTACACGGCATCCCCAGCCGGAGACTTCATAATCGAATCTATCGACCTACTTTCCAACGCTCTACAGGGGGAACCGGAAGAGGCGGCAGTCTGGTTGCTCCGGATCGCAGTAGACTACCCATCACAGTCACAGCTTCGAACCGAAAGCGTAGAACAGAAGCTCAAGCAGGCGATGCGACCCGGTCTCCGTAGATCACCTGCCGCACAGGAAAAGATCCTGAAAGTGATCGGGGAAAACTTTCTCAACGAAGAAATCGAGAAAGAGCTCCAGCTTGACCTCCTCGACATCATAGGTGAAACCTCTAAGATAGAGATACACGACTTCTCCGTTGATCCGGTCGATCACTCCAAGATGCGGTCTTGGCAGGGAGACCTACGAATGACGGAACCACGGATTGAGCTACGGAAGCAAGCCGTCGAACATCTTATCGAGATTATCTGGGAAGACCCTCACCCCGAAGTAAGGAGAAAGGCTGCGAAGAAACTGGTGAGCTTCGAGAACTCACAGGCCAGATACCACGGCAAACACCAGGAAGTAATCAACGAGGACGAACTCGCCCGGATTCTCGAATTCGCCTCAGAATACGTCTCACAGGACCAAGACTTGCAGTGTATCGATAGCCTGAGCAAGTTAGCTGACCGCGAAAACGCGGCAGAACTCGGTATTGAATCCGAAGTGGAAGAACTCGAAGAGGCGTTAGCGGAGAACGAGAAATTCCAGCTGCTCCAGAATATGAGGTACAGACCTCCCAAGAAGATGGAAGAACGGGAGAACGAGATTCGTAGTTTCGCGGAAGACCTGGACGAAGAAGAACTCGAACCATCCGACTTCTCAAATATCGTCTCAGAACTCACAGACACATCCTTCCACCAGTTCTTCAGAGCCCTGGCAGACGAGCGACCTGAATATGGAGAAAAACTTCTCGAAACCGATGCCCAAGGGCTCGATTCGTGTAAACCACAGATCCTCGTGGGGATCTGCTCCACCGACCCGGAGAAAGGAAAAGAACTTGTAGAACAGTACACCGAAGAAGAGAAGTTCAACCTGATATCCGCAGGACTCAGTGCCTTAGCCACCCAAGACCTGGACTTCGCCAAAGAAAACGTCAACGAACTACTGGAAGATAGATCCGAGATACCCCCGGAGCTCGTATCTGGCCTCAGCCAGGTAGTACACGGATACTGGGAAGACCACCAAGAATGGACAGAAAACGTCCTCCTCACCCTTCTACAAGACGCAGAATCACTTGATCCCCGGTCAGTCAAAGACGTACTCCAGCCCCTTCCATTACACAAAGACAGTTCACAAGAAGTGGACGAAGACATCCTGAAAGAGGTACTGGACTACGCAGAAGACAGGAAAAACCTTGCCAACGAACCTCACGGCCTTCAACTCGCAATCGAAGAAATCGCTGAACGAAACCCGGAACAGTTCGTCGACTTCTGCCTCCAGCGACTAGAAAACGGGCACACAGGAACCTCGATCCTTCCGGCTCACATAGATGTAGACACCGAGAGGATGACACAGGCCGAGGGCTACAGCGATGCCGCAGATGAAGTCGCCAGCTGTATCCTCGACGCCGACTACTACAACCCCATAGGATTCTCCGCCCTAACCCGTTGCTTCCCCACAGCAGACCTCGCAGAAAGACTCACACAAGAGATACCGGACTGTTCCGAAGACGAGCTGATCCATATCATCTGGTACGTTAGACAGTACCCAGTCACAGAAGACATCGAAGAAATCTACCTCACAATCCTCACGGAAGGAGTCGAAGACATAAACGGCACCGAGACAGTCAAAAACGAGATCCTCACCGGGCTCTCATCAGATCCTCTGACGACACCAAGTATGGGCGTGGATATGAAAGAAGACGAATTGGAGATGGTGAGAAACTGGCAACGAGACTCTTCACTCTCATCCTCTATCCACAGGTTTGCGGAAGAAGCAGAAGACTACCTACTCAAAGACATAGAACAACGCGAAAACCGGTTCAAAGACTTCTGATTATCTGCTACTGGAACGCCAAACGCTGAATCTCCTTCTGAGAAAGGCTGCGGTTGTAAATACGGAGTTCATCTATATTTCCGTTCAGATAGTTGTCTGTTTGGTTATTATTGTTCAGATTTCTTCCAATTGCTAGTAGGTAGTTGGGATTCGAGTAGTAGCCTGGCTCGTATTCAATAGCCTCGTATTCTCTTCCGTTCACGTAACTGTAGATGGTTCCGTTCTTCCATTTCGAGGCTACATGGACCCAATTATTCGGACGCACCTCTCCAACACCACTGCCTACGTATGCTTCGCTTGTACCGTTTCCAATCTGGAATCTAACACCGCCACTTGTCGTAATGGCGTGATACATCCCTTTTCTACGCCATCCGCCGCCAGAAAATGTGAACATCTGTCTTTTGTCCAAGTTATCCAGATTCAACCAGCCAGCCACCGTAATCTCCTCCCCCTCAAACTGTGCAAGACCTCCTTGCTGCGGCACACCGATAAAATCGTCAGAACCATCAAGATCAACGGAAGACGTATCTAAAACACCGCGACCGATCAAACTTGAAGTGTCGTAAGCTGTCTTCCTGTCCCCTGCCTCAAAATTCCATCTACCGACCAGGCCTTCTTTGACAAACTCTCCCTGGTAGAGGGATTGTACTTCCGACTCAGTTAATACATGATTGTATACTACGGCACTGTCTAATGATCCGTCCATATTTGGATGAGAATTGTAATCCCCTCCAATACCCATATCCGCAAATCCTTCTATGATGCCCCGGGAGGTAGAACTCTCATCCTCCAGAGTCCCATCTACGAACATTTTCATCGAATTGGACCTGTTGCTAACACTCCAAGCTACGAAATACCAGTCACCTACAACTGGATTAGTTGTAGATCTTACCTCAGGGTCAGCACCTGCACGATTTCGGAAGGTAGCTTTGAACGAGTCAGTTCCTACGTCATACCAAAGTAGATGTGAGTTATTCGAAGATCCCCAATCTCCAATCATTGCTCTGTCATCGCTCTTAGACTGTAGTTTTACCCATGCACCTACTGTCGCACTTTCTCTACCCTCGACCAGATTAGGAACTTCAACGAAGTCATCCTCATTATCAAACTCCAAAGCATGCTCTCCTACAGCTCCAGAAACCCACCCAGAATCTGGGTGACTGAAGTTGAAATTCTTGAGTTTTCCGTTGTTTCCGCCGTAGAATCTCCCTGTATGCGAGTTACTGGAATAATCCTTGACTGTAGGCCTGTTCAATGGTGTTTCGTTGAACCAGCCACTGCCCGTATTGAAATCGTTGTCGTCGAAGTTCTGTGGGGTACCATCGTTGCCCTCACCGGATTCATCGCTGAGACACGCAGTACTTGAAGTTAGATCACAGGAATCAGGACCTTCATTGAAATCCTGATGCAGAACAAGGCCATCACGAGAAACAGGACGCTCATTGTAGAGATCCTGAACTTCAGAAGAAGAGAGAGTACGGTTATAAACGTGAACATCGTCGATTTCGCCATCCAGGAATCTACTATCCCCCATCGCTCCAATAGACTCATTATTTTCTCCAGGAGTATACACAGAATCGAGGCTTACACTACCTAGCTCGCCGTTTAAATAGACTTTATAGGCGGATCCATTGAAGACACCCACAACATGGTACCATTTATTTTCTTTAATACCTGAAACAGAAGTTGAATGGACAGAACCGTTGTAGGTTAGAAGCTGAATATTATCTGCGTTCTTTGTCTGCCTCAGACCAAATTCTCCTGATGAACCTATGATATAATCATAGTCTCCATCCGCCACAGAGTCAAATTTCGCCCAAGCAGATACAGAAATTGGGGAAACGTTGTAGCTGTTGAATTCTGTTCTAATGTAATCATTGTTTCCATCGAATTCCAGGCTGTGTCCTCTGGATACTTCCGGATCGTCGAATCTCCAGTATGATTGTAGTCCTTGTTGGAGATTTACTGTGTTGGTTTCTTCACTGTTTGTCTCTGGTGTGGGTGCTGCTCCAGTGTCAAGACTTGTTATTTCTGTAAATGCTCCTGTAGCTGATTGCGTCACTTGGTCGTTAGTTGCGGCTACGGCAAGTAGGAGAACCGCGATCAGGGATACAAGGTGTAGAGTTGAGATAGAGTTCTTCAGGGTTTCAAGCATTCCGCCTTTCTAACCACAAAATGTGTATTATATTCTTTTTTAACTTTTCTTAGAGGGTTACCAAAATCTATCAAGGAAGCAGAGCCAAAGATTGGATTCTGACGTGATGCCACTCTGATTAGAACTCTATTTCCTGTAATTTCACCTTCTTCAACCCCTTTTGCTCGGCTTTCCGTCCTGCCCTCAGCAGTGTTTCTAGTGCCTCACGACAGTCTCCGCTGTTCTCTGCGACGTTTTCCGCGACCTCTTCAAGGACATCGCCGGGGACGGTTCCTGGTTTGAATGCTTGCTCCACCCGTTTCTTCAGTATCTTCTGGAGCTGCGGTGCGTTGTAGGAGTTGAACTGGAGTGTTTGACAGTTTAACCGGCTCTGGCTCCGTGGATCTAGGTGAACCTTGGAAGGCGGCTGGTTGGACACCATTATGAGTCCCAGCGAGTTCTCTGCTTCCTGATTCAGCATTTGCAGGTCGTAGATGATCTCCGTCTTCTCATCTAGCTGATCGAATTCGTCTATGGCTACAGCTACTCCACGGTTCTTGTCCAGCCACTCACGAAGCTTGGAAAGCAGTTCATCCACCGGCTTGCCTTTCCGAGGCGCAGGATACCCCAACTGAATCAGTAACTCGGTCAGAAGCGAGGAACGGGAGTTGTACTGCCAGGCATTGATGTACACGGATTCCGCACCAGCCTCAGTCTCTAACCTGTCGAAAACGTGCTTCACACAGGTCGTCTTCCCAACTCCCGCCGGACCATACACCAATAGGTTCTCCGGAGTCTTCCGTCGAGTGAGTGGTCGGACAGCGTCAGCAATCCTCTCGATTTCGGTCTCTCGACCCACCGGCTCATCCGGCTCATAGTTAGTCGTCAAGTATGTTTCCGAACGTAGAATCCCGCCGCTGCTCGTTGATTCTTGGAACAAAGTTCACCCGTCACCTCGTATCATCTAACGTGTAACAGGTAGCTTCAAAAACCGGATCAGGGGAGGCGTTTCACTTGCTTCTATCCGTTCCGCGGAAACCTCCGGACTCGAATTAAAACAAAGAGTGTCCCAGTACTCAACCGGAGAGGCATCCGAACCAGGGTGCCAGTAAAACCGTGTAACCCCTTTCCTCGAAGAAAATGATCTATGCCAGAACCACTGAAAGACCCGACACCACTGCAACCAAACTACCTGCCTGAGAAACTCCACGACAGACAAGAAGAGCAGAAGCTGCTGGAAAACCTTTCCTCGAAAAACTCCGTTCCACAGAATCTCTTCCTCCACGGACCACGCGGCACAGGTAAAACCCACGTCACACACCTTGCCCTGGAAGAAACCGACAGGAAATGCTACGTTCCCTGTACCCAGCACGACACCCAGTACAAGGCCTTGAAACAGATACTCAGAGGACTAAACGAAGAAGTCAACGACGGCCACCACACCTCCGACCTACAGAGAAAACTCGTGGAGAAAACCAAGGCCGTACATACGGTAATCATCCTCGACGACATCGACTTCCTGCTCCTGAACGACGGCGACGACCTCCTCTACTTCCTCACCCGGATGGAAACACGCAACGACGTAGATCTAGTACTCATCTCCTCAAACCACACAAGCCTCAAATCAAAGATCGAGGAACGGACCTACAGCAGCCTACAACCCCGAAGAGTCAGCTTCGAACCCTACACCGCAGAAGACGCATACCAAATCCTCGTAGAAAGAGCTCAGAAAGCACTGGTCAACCAAAGCCTCCAGAAAGCCGCGTTAACCTACATCACCTCCACCACTCAGAACATATCCGTCGCCCTATACTGGATGAAACACGCAGCCGAAACCACGGAATCCGTCATCACAGAATCATACGTCCAACAGGCACAGGAGAAAGCATATGAGAAGTACGCCGCACACCTCCTCAACCGGTTCACAGAACACCACCGACTACTGTACCAGGCAGTACAGGAACTCGACGTCGAAGCAAAAACGATCCGGACAGGAGAAATCTACACACGATACGAGGAACTCTGCAAGACCTACAACGAGAACACATTGTCCAAACGCAGGCTCAGCGACTACCTGAAGCACTTGGAACTCCTCGACTTGATCGAAGCAGAATACCACTACGGCGGCAGCAACGGCAAAACAAGAGACGTGAAACTTGTCTCCCTGTAAGCAGAAATATAAGATTCGTTGCCAAGTGTTAATCCCAATGCCACGGGACTACGACTGGGACTTAGAATCACCTGTAGACTGTTCTCTATCCGTCGACCGGAGTATCGGTCCTAAATACAGGGATGAGCTGAGAGAGCTTTACCAACTATTCCAGGTTCCCACAACAGTTGATTCCGAGTTTGATCATAGCCGTGGCTCAGAAGGAGTCAAGGAATGGGAGCAGATGGTAGAGCTAGCAACGTACCAGTTTGAAGCAATCCCAGAAGTTGTCGAAGCCAGTCAAGAGCAGGCTGAGAAAATGTTTGAGACAGGCGAAGTACTAGTCTACAATCTCTTGGACGACTTCTCTGACTTCCACGCGGATTACTACAGTCAATTCACGTCACAACGATACGAGGTCGATATTGACGGGCTAAGAAATTCCTACGAGGAAGCCTACGACACTTTGGAAAATATAGATGAATTCGACTTCTCAGACCACGGAGCCTCCAGAGAAGACGGCATTGGAGGTTCAATAGAAACCGGAGATCTAGGCGGCGACATAGGCGGCGGAGAAATCTGATGTCTTTCAAGCCCTTGAGAACGGTAAACGCTTGCGTATCCCTCTACAACGACGAACCGGTCTCCGCTTCTGGCTCAGGTGTTTCAATAGGCTGTACTTCAAACTCAATATCGTCCATTTGAAGCTCCGCCACGTCTCGGTCGATATCCTCGAAATCCAGTTCAACTTCATCAGTCTGCATCTGGTCGATACTCTCACTGAACTGCTGTACACGCATCTCCCGCTCCCGCATCTTCCGATTTACAGCTTCAGCAGCTGCTTTTGGAGCGGAAGTATCGATCTCCGTGAAATCAACTTCGTAGTTCTGACCGCCCAGAATCCGGATATGCTCGTCTCTTCGGATAGCATCCTTCAACTGGGTTTTCTCCTCCCACAAAATCTTCCACAACTTTTCCTTATCCTTCGCCGCCTTCTTCGCCTCCTTCGCATTCGTCTTGGCCTTCAACTTCTTGATACCGTCTCTGTCCTGAACTTTCTTCAGCCAGTCCTTGTAATTCTCCCAGTGAGTGACGATCTCGGTGTAGAGCTTGTCGAGATCTCTTTCCCGTTTATTGATGTCGACAGTGACATCGTCCCTCCTGTACTGGGTTCCCATCACGTTTGCTTGGGGATCTACGTTCAGGATGTTGTGATGCTTGTTCCTGTCGACGATATCAGCCCTGATCTCTTGCTTTTCTTCCTCGCTGCTTTTCAGGCCAGGGAGCGCGCTTTTGACGATTTCAATCATAATGGGTTCCCCTTCTTGTTCTACTGTAGTGTGTAGCACCTACGACTACAATAAACTTTTTACTAAACTGTATATGATAGTTGACCATAGTTACTGCCTGAGTGTTTAAGTAGGCGCTCTTTCTTATCTGGAGTTAATGAGTGATGTCGACACAGAGGATTTAGACGCTCTTGCTGATCTTTACCAAGCTCTGGGCAATCAGACTCGTCTCGAAGTACTCCTGAAACTTAGTGAAGACGACCCCGTCTCCGATATACAGAAAGAGAAGGATATCTCTCGGTCCGGTCTTCAAAAACACATTGAGAGACTGATTGAAAGCGAACTGGTGTACCGGCCACGGGAAAAAAAGAAGACGTACGAACTGACACCGCTCGGAGAACACTACGCTGGACTTGTCGAGACTGACGACAAAGCCTCTCTGAAAGTGCTGGAACTATTCAAAGACGAAAAGACAAGATTGGAAGAAGAGAATCAGGAAGCGAGGCGGACGCTGGAAGAGGCCGGTGTCGACCTGACTGATTTCCAGCAAAAAATCAAGGAAGAAGCCTGGCAAAACATCTGGGAAGAAGCAGAAGACCTGTTATGACTGATCCTGCCGAGATTGAAGATGAGATCCTGGATACGTTGGCCGGCGACGAACCTGTTCGGACACCTGGCGATATCGGATTGGAGCTGAAGAGGAGAGATGTGATAGAAGAATACGATGTTGGGGAGTTCCACCAGTACCTGGAGGATATGAGGGAGAGAGGGCTCGTAGAGCTGAACAAAGGTAACTGGGGTGAATACACTGTTGATTAGGAGGGACAGAGTCAATGAGCTAGTTGAGAAAAACGGTGTACACTACTTCGTACAGGAAACCCACGGAGGCCCCAGCAAATACATCGGTATGATCCGCCGCCGAGACCACGTCCTCGACTGCGAAGAAGAAGCTATAGCAGACCTGCCGAAGCAGGAACTCTGAGGGGTTTACTCGTCGAAAGCGGTGAAACGGATATCTGACGAAAGAAACTCTTCCAATCCTTCCTGAAACCATTCCTCGACGATACCTACACCACCTAAATCATAGCCGCAGTACCAACCAACCCCTTGAGCATACATCAACACACCCTCCTGCTTGCTATCAACCTCTTCACTATTGTACTTCGACTCAGGGCACGGGTAAAACGCAGCATCACCGTCAACACTGTTGAAATAATGGAAATCCGTGAAAGTCAACTCTATACCCAGTGACTGTACATTAACCAAGTCAACATCACATTCGAAATACTCTAGCTCATCAAACGGTTCCACAAAATCCCGAATCGGCTCCGGGACATCACTATCCATACCAAACCCTAATACCCGTAGCAGAGTTAACTTTTTGGTAAACTGCTCTAAAAGGTCAAACTACACCGGTGGAAACATGAGAGACAAGGATCTCGACGAGGAAACACGGGAATACATCGATTACCTGCATCAACGCATCCAGTTCCTTGAACAGGAATTAGAGGACTCTGAGAAAACAGTTCTCGAACTCAAACAAGAGCAAAACCAGGCCCCGGAACTACCCAGTGTCGACATCGAAGGAATCCTCGACAAAGAACCAAGCCGGGAAGAACTCGAAGAATTATCAGCTGAAGACTTCTCACAGTTTGAAGACCGGATGCTTCACGACCCTGAAGAGATTTTAGAAGACCCTGAGAAAGCCTTGGAGGAACTGCAGCACGTCACCCGGCAAGCCCAGGAACACAATGAGAAGGTGGGCAAGGTCAACGACGAGATAGAAGAGAACAACGAGGAATGGTTCGGCAAAGACTGACGGGTTTACTCAGACCTTTTTGACCAGGTTTCGCCCACAGTCTGGACACTCCTCCTCGAACACTTTCTGCCCCGGCTCAGCCTCAATCACTAACTCCATCTTCGGCTGAATATCCACTTCGTGATCTGTGTGGCAACTGGAACAATACAACCTGACCTCCTCAAAGCTCGACGGTGCTTCCCGGATCTCCACGCAGTCAGAAACGAGTTCCCGGACTTCGTCACACAGCTCCTCCACGTACTCGATTTCCCTTCCGTAGAGGAACCGGCCTATCCACTGCATATCCTTCGAGTAGACCTCGTAACCCAGTACGCCGTCCTGGTCGTGGACTACGAAGTTGAAGTTGAAACCACCGTTCTCCCAGTTAAAGATCCAGTGCCGCCCTGAATCCTGTTCACTCGGCGGATTATACGCAACAGTGCCGTTCCCTGCTTCGTGGAGAAAACGGGTCAATGGATGAACTTCATCTTCAGTCATCGCCGGGCGTGCCTCCAAGTGTAGTTGCTGATACCCTCTCCCTCATCCAGGAAATCCTTAGAGTACTGTTTCGGTGGTTGGAACGTCTGTCTATTGATTAACGGCTGGCCGCAGTCCGGACACCTCTCCTCAACTATTCTCTGAGCATACAAGCCGTCGATCAACAGGTCGATTTTCGGCGTGACATCCACCAAGTACTCTTCCTGGCACCGGACACAGGTATCCTTCAGTACAGCCAGTGCGTCCGGATCCTCTACCAGTTCCACACGTTCCTCAACGGTGTCACTGACGAAAGCAGGGGGTTCTACGTACTCAAAGACTGCGACGTGTTTATCGATCCAGTCTAGATTCCGGGTCTGAATCTTTTTCACCCCTCTATCCTTTGACTGGATTGAGAAGTGGAACGTGTACTTCGTCTTCGGCAAGGCGTACACCCAGATATCCTCGTCACCACGCTGTAAATACGCTACTTCGTCACCGTTCGCTCTCTTCAGGAACTCAGCAAATTCTTTTAGAACCATAACCTGCTATTCAGGAACCCTCCAAGGAAAAGTAATCATACCTAGTATCCTCGTTGAACACCAGTTCCCCACCATTCCTCTCCTGAAAGAATTCTTCGTTGACACAGCCTACTACAGGACTGTAAACTGGGTCACACAGCAACCAGGCACCGCCGCTGCTGCCGGACTGGTAACGCATCCGCGGTATCTCACCTGTGTAGAAATCCTGTGCCTCTCCCTGCAAATCCTCGACGCAGTTCTCCGGGAAACGGACCTGCACCATCAAATGGTTACCCCAGTCCTCACCGACTACACCCAGTAAACGAGTCTTGAAGCTGCGAACCTTCAACAACGACGCCAACAACACGGCTTGATCCTCACAATCCGACTCAACGCCGTGGTCAAGAACGTAATCCGGCCGGTACAGTGCCTTGTTGCTTTCACCATCTGTACCATCTACGTTTTCATAGACGAACTCGGTCAGTGCAGCAGCGTACCTGTACCGTTCAACACCTGGTTCCACATCCTCCAAGACTTCTGCTGCGTGGTCCCGCACCTTCTCCGGATACACACCGTTGACAAGTAATTCAGCCCGTGTCCGATTCGTGGTACTGTACTCCTGCTCCGTGCCTCCTGGTGCAGAATAACCAGTCATAGCCAAAAGAAGGGCCTGCAATAAGTTAACCTTTTACTTAACTACACTACAAGGTTAACACCTTATTGATGGCTGCGGACAAAGAATCAACTGGAAAATTCTACTCAAGCAACTTCCAGAGATCATCCTCGTCGCTGAGTTCTTCCAAGGCCTGCTCAACCTCTCGAACCTCCATCTCCAATTCAATACGGTCGCGCCACTGCTGACGCTTCTCACTCCGTAACTCAGAATAGAAACCGTCAATCTTCGACTTCAACCGCTCCTTCTTACCCTCTTCAACGCCTCCAAACCCGTGGTAAAGTTCCTCCAATCTTTCAACATACCAGTCAAGCTTCGACTCCAACTCTTCGACAGTCTCCGAGTGAATCTCTCTGCGCTCCTCCAACAAGGATTCAAGCCGCTCCAACTCCTGCTCCAACCTCTCTTCCTCATTTTGCTGCTCCTCGCGCAGAAACTCCTCAACGCTGAATCCAGAGGACGGCAGATCTAGGTCTTCCCAGTACTCACGGTACTCCATACCCCAGTTGAAAAGAAGAAGTTGGAAGGGTGTTATTCCTCTCCAGAGTTCGTTAGACCCTGGAATTCTCTTGCCTTCTCCCTGTAGAACTTCGGCAACGCCTCGATCTCTTCTTCACTCCAAGAATCGATTTTTTCCAAGAGTTCCTCGGCCTCGAACACTTCGCTTGATGCGATTCGACTCATACCAGAACAAGAAGAGAGGAAAAGATTGGAAAGTACGTGAACACCGGGTTTCCCAAGAATTAGTTCTCAAGCTGTTCCAGCTTCTCTAAGATACCTTTTTCCTCCAGCTCGGCTAGCCGTTCCAAGACATCCTGTTTCTCTTCTCGCTCCGCTTCGTCCTCCAAGCTGAGCGGTCTTCCACATTGACGACACTCTCCGTGACCTTTCTCGTTTTCTGCACCACAGAACGGGCATTCCTTAGTCTGGTCTTTGTCATCGCCTCCGCTGAGACCGTACTCGTCTCGGATGGCTCTGTTGACGTCGTCGTTGTTCAGGTGGACGTAGACCTTCGCTCTATCCGAACCTGGCTTCCAGCCAGCAAACTTGTTCAACTGCTCGTACCCCATAAACGTCGCAACCTCAGTCAAACGGGTGTGCCGCAAGTTGTACGGCCTTCGCTTATTCTCCGGGATATCAGCTTTTTCGCAGGCACGCTTGAACCTACGTCTAAACCCATCGTACTTCATCCTGTCCGCAAGATCTGGCTCATAGTTACAGGAGTCGTCGTGATGGTGTGGTATGTCTCCACAGTTCTTGCAGGCCTGCTGCTCCGTCTTCACCCAGAGAGGGGCATTTGGATTCTCAATATCACCAGGCTCACCTCCGAGTGGATGAGACGCTATCCATTCACGTAGAGGTCTTCCAGACCGTACGAGCTGGTTGGTCCTGTCCGGAGTTCCTTTCGCTCCCTCAAGAAAAATGAAGTCCCCCTTCTCGTTTGAAGTGAAATCCCCGATATTCCGTGAAAGCAGTTCGCCTGGCCGGGACGCAGACTCGTATAGAACGTAGGTAAAAGCCCGGTCTCTAGTGCCGCTGAAGTTCCTTAGCAACTGCTTCAGCTCATCCTCGGTGAACAAATCCTCACGCGACACCGTGGTCGGCTTACTGCTATTAGAGACAGAGAAGAACTGGATCTTATCCGGTGCCTGCCCCCGATTCTCGACCTTGTACAGCTTCTTTATCGCACATCGGAACTTGTGTTTCGTCGACTCGGCGTAATCACTCCGGTTGAGAGCTGCGACAAGATTCTTGATCTCTTGCTCGGAGGCACCACGTATCCGAAAGTCTTCAGGTGCAAACTTGTTCAATACAGTCTTCCAGGCGTAGATGTGGCGTTGCTGCTGGCTTTCACCGATACCCTCTGCCGCAGCGTGATTTATCAGGTCGCGTACCGCCTCAAAGTTCTCTTGAGAGACTTCATCCTCCAGATTTTGAAGAGCGTTAGGTACATTGATGTATTCGGTTGTGGTCATATCTTGGATTCACGGTAGTTAGAGAGAAGGAAGAAGAGGAGACACCAGGCTTCAATTGATGATTAGTCCATTGGAGACCGGGTTCACTTGACCGGCGAAACCGTTTCTCGCCTTTCTTTTGCCCCCTGTCTCACTTGATGTCCATTGAACCGTTCGTAGCTTGGACTCTCTGTCCCTGATATGAACGGTTCTAGGGTCTCTATCTAGTTGCTTTGTCTCTCTCCTTCCTTCGTTTGGCTTTTCAAGTGAAGATTAGTCTAGAATATTTAAATAATCTGTCCTGATCGCCATCGGAAACCGGGAGTAGTAGACGGGCAGAACTTAACCGAACAGTGACTGTAGATACTTCTCAACAGGTCGATTCCGGATGGATGAAGTATTCAACGGCATCTACGTAGGGACAGAATCTGACGCCGGCGACGAATCAATTCTACGGAAACACGGTGTCGACACCGTCGTCTCCCTAACTCATAGCCAACCAGACACAGGAGACATCACCCGAGTAGATGTCCCGATGGTGGACGGCCCTCAAAACAGTTACCAGGCGTTCGCTGAAGCTGAAGAAACAGTCATAGAGCAACGTGAAAACGGTCGGCGTGTCCTCGTGCATTGTTCGGCTGGTTCCTCCCGCAGCCCATCAGTCGCCGCAGCCGCAATAACACGACTCTCGGATACCACACTCAACGAAGCCTTCAACCAGATAATCGAGCAAAGGCCGAAAACCGATCCGCACGATGCGCTGGTCCGTCAGGCCGTCAAAACTACTGAAGGCTATTAGTCTCCTCTAATCGTCGGCATCTGTTACAGATAATGGTGTTTCGTGAATCTCGGCTTCTTTCTTGAAACTGGTGACATCAACTTTCACTTCCTTCTTTTCTTCCTGTCTTTCTCTTGCCTCGGTATTCAGCAGCTGGAATGGATTAGGTATCTCTCGAAGATATGGCTCCGACTTGATGTCTTTTCGGAGATTTCCGACGATGTAGAGATAGAACAGATCTTGCACCTCTGAACGGCTTGCCGTCTTCCACTCGTTCCAGGTCACAGGAGGTGTTCGTGTGTTGTGGCCGGATGACTTGAGTTCAATGAGCCGCTCCGCTTTTCCAGTCTCTGGATTCACAGTCAAAATATCGAAGCCAGGGAAAGGTAACGGCAAGCCCTTCTCTTCTAAATCGTCTAAAACTGGTCCAGCAATCGGATTCTCCTGGGCTTCCTCTATCTTCGTCTTATTGTGGATATCGAAGATATAATCATCTGCATTAATATCTGAGCCATACTTGTCCGTCAATCTATTTCTCTCGTATTGCCCAGTAATTGACGTTCCTAATGTATCGATCTTCTCTCGGTAGCTTTGTGACACGATAGCTCCACCACCAGTTCCCCCATTACCAGATCCCTGATTATCGTTGTCTCCCGTATCCGGGCTTTCAGGCTCGGTTTCGATAGTAACCCGATCACCCTGAATGCGAATCTCTTCAGAACTGTAGACAGGATAATCCCGTTCCTCGCGATTAGCTCTCCTTTCCAATTCTTCCTCGACACTGGTCGAGCTCTCTTCCTCAGAACCAGCCTCCATACTCTTCACCTCTTTTTCACCGGCATTCTCAAAGTCGAACTCCAAGCCGGACTTGGACTCCGACGCTCCACCTTTCATATCTTCCAGTTTGCTCTGTATCTCCTCTTCTGTCGACGGAGCACCTGCAAGTTTCAGATACCGCCGGCGCTCATCGTCCGTATCAGCGTTTAGAAGAGTAATCACTCCCTCTAACTGAGAAACCTGGAGAAACTCACACAACGCTCTAGCCAGGTACCGGTTCTGTTCTGTCCCTTCTGCCGATTTCACAAACGGCTTCGGACGTTCCCGATGCTCGCGGCCCTCTTCTGAGAGGAAGTAATCTGGTTTGTGAGAGATGACCTTCTCGTCTTCACCGAATCGAAATGTATAGTCGACCTCAATCTTATCCACGACTTCCAACGTCTTGATGAAGGAATCCATACCGTTGGTATCCTGATCTATTAGATCTTGAGACCCTCTTTCAGCCTCTAGACGGCACAGTATGAAGGGAGCAACATTCTGGATCATCTCACGAAGATTCTCCGTCTTATTTTCGTCAGGATCGATGAAATCAGGAGTAGGATTTGCTTCGTTCTCCAGATCTCTCATACCAAAGTAGGTTCCAAATGCGATTGCGTCCTCCTCCTGTAAAGCAAATATCGGCACTCCTGTCACAGGGATGCGTTCCAAGACATCCGGTTTTCGTACAAAGTACGTCTCTTCAGCCTGTTTAAACCCGAAGCTGGCTTCATCCATCCGACACAGTACTCTTACCTTCTTGAGTTCTGGCTGCTTTTCCAACCAGTCTTCGTCTTGGATTTCTCGGTTCTGAGGGAGGGCAGGCGAGAGTTCGCTTACGTACCTGTAGACTGGTTTGATCTGCCGTAAGTAACTAGAGATTGTATCGTCTTCTTCATCTTCAAAGATCGTAGCTACAGTCTCAACGACTTTTTTCGCATCCTCAGGCTGGAACGTTTCTTGACTTATTTCTTGACGGATCCCCAGCTGTCCGAGCAGATCTAGTGATTCTGAGGCATAGTCATAGACTGATTCGGAAAGAACTGGAAGAAGAATATGACCGTCGATCTGGAATCTTCGACGAACACTCTCTGTCGGCATCCAGATATCCTCTGGCTTGTCCACTTTCTGGTTGCTAGGACACCAAGTCGATTGTTTCAATTGCCACAGCCACAGGTTTGTACCTACAGTCTTTTTTTCGTGCTCAAAGAATACTCTCGCACTACGGCTATTGAACCCGGATTTGTCGTGGGACGCCAACACCGGGTGCTGGAACTCCCGAAGCCTGTCCTCCCACCAAGAAGCGATGTGATTGAAAAGAAGAGCAGCTATATCTGGATCGCTACTTGCCTTCTCAACTAACTGATCGTAGAACTCGATGCTGTGGACGTTGTAGATGTGCTCTAAACTGCCTCGGTCCCTTATATTTGTCAGAGCTTCTCTCAGATGTGCTTGGTACTCTTTCCAGTCAGACTCAGGGAGTTGCGATAGTAGAGAATTTTTAGGCCGCTCTATCCCCTCTGTTTCTTTGAAATAACGTCGATCCTCCGGGTCGTACAGGTTCAAAAGCCGGATGTGGCCTGAAACCCCGACCCACTGGAAGAAGTTCCTCCACGCAGACAGAATCTCCTCTCTTTCATCCTCATCTAAGTCCTCAGAGATGCCTGGGAACTCATTAGGAGAAGCCAGGTAGGGAGCATCAATATCTGCTGAATCCAGTAAGTTCTCGACTTTCCGTGGATCATCCTCCTTGCTCTGCCATTCCTGACTGAAGTAGACTTTGTAAGCTCTCTCCCAGTCACCTGATTTAGTAGGTACAGGAAGGAGACACATCCTGTACAACGATTTTCGTCTACGCTCCGTGTATGGGAGTGGCTCGTTCGAGTTAACCGAATCTGAGGACATTCTCCGGATGAAATCTAACACCTGACGATCTCGGAGTTCCTCATCACCTGTTTTCCGTTGCTGCCCAGGTAACTTCGGGAAGATCGCTGACTGCGCCGCTCGTTCAAACTGGAACTCTTGAACATCCCAGATAGACTCTAAAGCTGGCTCCAAATCCGATACCAGTTCTTTCTGTCTCTGGGTCGATACATTTGCCTCCGGGCGATATACAGGATGGGACAGGAAGTAGAGTCCCTGAAGTTGGATATCCGGCATACCTTCCTCTCTCGGGAAAAAGAAGTCTGCATCCTCAGACTTAGCTACGTGTCGAACTACGCCGTTTTCGTCGGGTTCTCCTATAGGAAAGACAGCAGATTCTCTTGCAGCATTTTTAAATCGATCTACAGTATCATCGTCGCTGCTGATTGTCTGCCAAGTCCACACCAGAACTTGAAGAATAGGATCGACAGCAAGCTCATCCTCAGATCTCGCATATATCGGTGCTGATTCATCGGGAACACTCCCCAGCACTATCGGCAGATCCTCTGGACGTAGAATTTCAGCACCTAAACTCTCGAGTATACTAGCACGACCGGGCTCTAATAACGTGGTCTTTGGGAACCACCCTGTCTTTTCCAAACCCTCTACTTTGAGTTTCTCTTTCCCATAGATTCGTGCTACGACTTCGGCTATCTCCTCTCGTTCATCTGGATGATATGGAACAACAGTATCTTGAATGGGTTTTGTCCCAGGATCAGACAATATTTCGCCGGTAGCGAGTTTCTCTAAACGAGGTACAAAGTCTATTGACGCAAATTCATTTTGTAACGCTTGTATAAACCGTCCCCTGACGTTCTCTTTGTCCTCCCTCTGTTCCAATGGGATCTGAGTGAAATCCAGGCACTCAATGAATTCTTCTATCGTTGTAGCTGTATTGTTAGAGTACTCTCTGACATCTGTTGCAAGCAAGTTAGCGACCTGCTGAAGAAGAAATCCGTTGTAATTGTCTTCGTCGGATGTAACGTTGATATTGGTTCGAGAGATGGCTGTGTGGAATGCACCGTTAATCAGAACCGGTATAGGACATTTCTCGTTCGTCGGCAGGAACACGTGAACAAACGGTGATTCTTCCAGCGGTTTCAGATGAACCCCATCTTCTTGTTCGTCAACGCTGAGGGCTAGACCGATCTGTGTATAGTTTACGTCTCCCCACGTGTTCTCATCAATTCCACCTGTCTTCTCACCTATCTCAACATCATTACGTGAAAACAGGGCAAATGTATCCTCATCATCCACCTGTTCATTCCCTTCTAGATGACGAACAGTTACAAAATCAAGCGCAGTACGGCTGCTATCGATAGCTTTCTCCTGCCTACATACCTTCCACCCGGACTCTTCGCCTTCAATACTGATCTCCAAACGCTTCAGTTCCTGGAGGAAGAGGACTGTGTGTTTGTCCAGTCCACGTATGCTGTCTATGACGTCTTGCTCAACTTTCTCATCCTTAAGATTGAAACGGAATACCGTATTATAGCCCAAATCAAGGAGTTCGTCCACTCTATCGGGAGTACTTTGAGGTGAGAACGGAAGCCGCATCAACGGAATCCCGTCTACATCGTTCATCGAAGTATCATCTAAAGTCTCAACCAAATCCTCAATCTCTCTCCGACTTCGCTCCTTATCAAATTCAAACGAAATGCCGGTTGAGAAAACCTGTGGCTGATCCGTGATCTCTAGAACCGAACTGAAACCTCTCCCTTTGTGCCCTATAGAAGCGCGTTTCTCACCGTCTGCCCTCTTCGTCGTATAACTCATCGTACAAAGAGCCTTCACGTCCTCCTTATCGATTGGACGACCCGTATTAGCTACAAGAAGAGCGCCATCCCGGAGTTCAAACCTAACTTTCCTCTTATCTCCGGTACCCTCCATAGCATCGTCGGCATTTTGGATGAGCTCGAAGGCAAACCGCTTGTGATAGTCTGCCTGTATCTGTCCTTCATCGCTAAAGTGAGCGGATATATCCTCTGGAGAATTACTGTAAGAACTCAAACGATCCGAACGGCGTTTTCTGAGATACTCCTCAGAGCTACTATCCAGGGAGGCCATAGACTGAACACCAGTTGTGAACCTTTAATCCTTTATCACGTTCTACATTCCGACTGCCAGAACCCCCAGAACAACCTACAGGGAGTCATCCTCCAACTTTCCAAACTCCCGAACCAGCCTAAACGCCACCTTATCACGATCTAACCCTTCCTCTTCGATTCTTTGCTTCAATCCATCCAGTACATCCTGGTTCCGTGCCGCTACCCATACAGCGTCAAAACCTGACTCCAAGTGTTGTTTGACGTGGTCGACTTCCCGCTGATTATTGCCCATCGCTACCTCGACAACTAACTCCGTGTTTCCCATATTGACGTAGACGTCGGCGTCGAACTTTTCGAGGAACGCCTTCCAACCCTGTTCTTCGAATGCTTCCTTGACTTGGTGTTGCCAGTACCTGTGGATGACTCCGCCTCGCCCCCTGTGTTTCACCTCCAGATCTAGACCTTCTGCGTAGTCACGGCCTTTCTCCGTCAACTGGAGCAGCTTTCGCTTGCCATCCTGACCCTTGACGTGGCGTTCTATCACGACGCCGTCGTCGACCAGCTCGTTCTTCGCCTTGTTTCCCTTGTACGTACTACTGAAACGCTCGTACCGCTCGGTAAGAGGCTTGAACGGGTTCTCGACAATATCCTTCAGTAACCGGTCGGCGTCCTTCGAGACCTGTATCTCGGTCGGATCATCGGGGATCGTGGTCTCCGGTACTTCTTCGGAGCGTCCTGGTGCGATCCGGTCGTCGAAACGCTTCGTAGTCTTCCGCCTCTCACTGCTTAGCTCACTCCACTTCTCCGCCTGCTGTTTTTCGAGGTCTCTGTCCGTGACAGTCTTTTCTAGTTCGTAGTTTTGGAGTTTGACCGGGACTGGGTCACGGCTTCCGACCTGGACTATTGCTTCTCCTGTTTCGAGGTCGTGGGCGAACTCTGCCTGCCTCTCAGACAGATTCATCGCATCCGTCACTGCCTGGAACTGCTTCCGATCTGCCGTAGGCAACAGAAGCTTGGTATGAGTATTCGCCTTGATCGAATCCGTCAATTTAGAAGCTTCCTGGTCTGCGACAACTAATCCTTCCCCAAACTCCCGCATCTTCGCCGTCAACTCATCGACCTCAGGAATACCAGCAGCATCCTGCCGCTCCTTATATACACTGAAAACCCGCTTACCCTCATCCAAGAAAAACAGGTGATTCAAACCACTGTTACGGTGGTTCTGCGCCATCCTGTACTCATAGACATACGCGAAGAGAATCTCCATCAGGAAGTTCTGAACATCCCGGCTCAGCCCATCAAACTCGAAGACCACATTCTCCTTGAGAAGTTCATCTACAGCATATCCCCGATTACAGTCGAAGACCGTACCTGCTACCAAGTTCATCGCCTCCAACCGATTTAGCAGAGTATCCCGGTAATCCGATGCCTTCCGAACAAAGTTCACCTTCTCTTTCTTGATCAAGAGCTCCAGCTCGTGTAGACTCGGGTACGGCTCCGAAACCTTGTCAAACAAGTTGTACAGCGTGTAGAGCTCGATAATCTTCTTCATTAAGTAATTCTTCGACCCACTGAGGAGTGAGGCAGCGTGGCCGTAGATCTCCGCGAAAACCTGAGCCCACCTCCTCGGGGCGACTCCCTCTGGCGGCTTCAACGGATTGAACTTCAGCTTTGTCCACGGCAACACCAGCAAATCAATATCCTGGCCAAGATGCCGGTAATCCTGTTTCAGATCGAAGGCCCAGAACGACTGATCTACCTTCTGCATCAAACTGTAGAACAACGTCGTCTTCCCCGAACCCGACTGACCAACCGTCAAGAGATGCTTCGTTAATTCCTCCTGCGAGAGGTAGAACCGCTGGTTCTGGAACGTCTCCCCCAGATAGATATCACCGTATCTGGGACTAGTATCGAACGGGTACCGGTACTGCTGAATCGACTTACCCAGAACAGCTTTAGAAGCGGTATCCTGGAGGTCCTCGCTGTTGGAGACACCGGAAACCAGCACCAGCTTCTGGATCTCAGGATTGTCTAAAATGTCATATCGCTCTGCGAAGTTGAAAAGACGGGTTTGATTGGCTTGGCTCATTAGTTACCTTAGACGAAGCCAAGTTTCGAGTTAAATAGTAGACGCTATGATTCATTTGGTCCAAAATAGTTCTAAAGTATTTCAATGTCTGATGGATTCAGATCGCCGTCTTCGTCCCTTGAGAATATGATGATATCTCCGACAGAGGGGAATGAATCTATATCCTCCGGCTCAAAAGGTATTTTATTACCATTTTCTTCCTGTTCATAGTGTGTGAGTGAGTGAGGTGCACCTGAACCTTCTTGATTATTTAGCTTACATATGAATCCGTATTCGTTATCTTCGTCTTGCTCAATCCGGTTCAAATGTCCGTGGATCACTTGATTCTGTACTTCCTCCCAATTTAGTAATATTTCGTGAAGTGCATACCACGTGAGAAGGCCAATACCGATCACATCAGGACGTATCCTGTCGCCGGAACCCCCGTGTTCCATATCATTACGTTTAGTCCGACACTCGTGTATCGCATAGTCGTGCTCCACTTCACGATAGTCCGCCCCCAGATTCGGCTTTACGACCAGCTCAAACCAATAAAATAGGGTCGAAATATCATCCTGTAAGTTGTTGTGTTCATCATAGAGTTTCTGCTTATAATCGAGGTCTTCAGCGATATCTAAGAGAATCCGTCGAATATGCCGATTGAGATCGTTTATTCTGTCCGGGTTATTGAATAGTTCTTTAGTGTCGCGTTTCATCTCCTCAATCTCTTGGTCAATATCTCCGACCAGATCCAGTTTATCTCCTGTAAGCCCCTGCTGAAGGACTAACTCCGTAACCTCATCTACAATTGACTCACACCTGTTTGTCTGAACCTGAAGGTTGCTCTCATAGAATGTCTCCCCAAGTTCTGAAGAAGCCATCCTAGCTGTCCTCCTGAAGAATTTCTTGAATCCTTACCGCGGTGCCTTGGTCTACACGGCCTTGGTGTAATTGCTCGATTTTGGCCAACTCAGCTACAGCATCCTCCAATGAAAGAAAACTCTCGAAATCAGGGACCTGAATGTCATCAAGAACGGAAATGGAGAGATGCGGTATTGTTGTCCCTGTAGCAAGTGATTTGAGATAGTCGGTTCCTATCTTAGTCAAGAAAAATCCTTGATATAGTCTGGCGAGGGCTTCAGAATCAAACCGTACAACGACCCAGTTCGAGTGGGGTACAACCTTTTCTTCAGGAACGTGAGCTACATCTACTGTTCCTGCCGCACTAATCAGTAGGTCGGTTGGACCTGCTGTAACTGTGTTCTCGACTTGATCATCCATTACAAACCGTAGGGAGTCGGATTCTCCCGTTACGTCCGAAATCTTCAGGTACTGAAGGTTTCCATCGGAGTTCAACTTCTCTGATGGAAATCGGACTCCCCGTCTGAACTCAGAGGCGATATTATCTAAGGTTTGAAATTCCGGGTAATTCTGCTTAAGACGGGTTTCAACGTTTTGTTGAGCTACTACATTACTGGGGATTAGTGTATTGCGCGGGAGATCCGAAATATGGTGATCAAACTGGTCTTGAACCTCTGGCTCGAAACTTTCGGTATTGGACTTCTTTAATCGGTCTAATATTACGAACTGGGTAGGACCGGTATCACCACACTCTTGCTTTCTGACTTGGATAGCTGCTAAATCAGAACGAACAGAAGGATAGAAAGAGCCTTTATCGACTTCTACAACGGTTTCAATCTGGTAGTTTTCTATAAGATGCTCTCGAACTTTCTTCGAGTTACTTCTAGATAGTAGACCGACAGGTATTATAGCTGTCAAGAGACCGCCGTCCTCAAGATATTGGAGGGATGCATACAGGAATATATCTTCAATATACTTCCCTTCCCATTCTTTCAACTCTTCCGGGAGTTCATCCGAGGAAATCCGTTTTCCAATAGGGGGATCTAATACGACGTGGTCAAATGAAGACTGAAACCCTTCATTCTTCCAAGGTATCTTTATACCGTCATCAACCCTGATTGAGACGTCTGATTTAGTTATCGTATTAATAGCGCTCGCAGTTTGAGCTATTTCTGGGTTGATCTCAATACCTTGGTACTCAGCCTCTGGTTCTAACTTATGGAGTTCTCTTAACACGTTACCCCACCCTATAGCAGGATCGAGAACCCGGTCCTCAGAAGAAATATCCAAGAAGTCAGCTATATATCTAGCGGAGGCAATCGGGGTTCCATAGGGAGACTGATCATCGAAAAAGGAGTGTATCTGAGTAACAAAGTCTTGGAGAACAGCGTCTTCCGTATTCTCCACACTGTACCCGTTCAAAGCACCGTGGATAATTCGAGATTGCTCCAAATCTCTCCCAGAAATAAGTTCATAGAACGGAAATTGCTCCCGTAGGCTCTCATCAATACTGCCAAGTTGCCCCTCAAAGTTTCTTTTCCAAGCCGAGATCTCTATATTGTGTTCTTCTGCAATTATTTTCTGCTGTATCGCCTGGAGGAACTCCTCTATTGAGAGTTCAACTCCTAATTCTTTCCCACAGATTCTTTTGGACTGCTCATAACAGAACTGGAGCTCAGTCGCAGATTTAAACCCACGTTGACCTTCCAAATCTGTTGTATCATCTGGAAATGCCTTGGAACTTATTTGAATGGTAGAACCATCTATATCTTTCTGCTGGTATACATATCGGACATCTCTAGTGAAGAATCCCAGGTATGGAGCAGTTGATTGGGACTTGTACCTTCTTAGCTGATCAAAAGACATCCACTGAGAGTCCTTATCTGAGTAAGCTTTCACCTCAACAATGAACAGGGGCTCACCACTATCATCTAAGACGACAATATCCGGTCTCGAATCTGGGCTAAGCTCGTATTCAGCTCTAACCCTGTTTGTGTCATATTCTGAGGTGAATTCCTCAAATAGCTCTGCGACCAAATCGGACTCTTTCACGATTGAGTCAACCAGTTAGAAATTAATAAATCTACTCTGGACCCGAGTTTCTCGGAGAGATTAGAAAACCCACTGAAATCTACGCAGCAGCGCCGCCGTAGAAAGCCTCTGCTTGCTCTACAATAGGATCAACCAGATCTTCGTGCTTGTACAGGCTGAGTCCGTTACTTCTCAGAACGGCCTTGACCTCTGTCTTAATCTCTGCCCGGATCTTCTCTCTGTTAGTCCAGTCAACCTCGGTACTGTCCTTCAAATTCTGCTTCAGCTCACGGGCAATCGTTTTCAGAATATCCTCGTCGATCTCGGTATCGGTATTAGTGGAAATCGCATCGTAGAACGCCAGTTCCTGATCACTCAGATCAAGCTGATCTTGGCGATCATCCGTATCCTGAATCTCCTTAGCATAGCCCTTGAGTTCCTCGATGACTTCCTGTGTCGAAATGAAATTGTTATTATACTCCTCAATCGTCTCCTCTAATTCCTCTTCGAACGACTCGTATTTCGCCAGGTTACCCTTCTTCCGGGTAGAAATCTCATTCCGGATCAACTGCTCAAGCATCTTCACCTGTAGATTCTCGAATTCGACCTCCTCAACGTCGGACATAAACTTGTCTCCGAGAATCGGTTTCTCTTCCTCCCAAGTATCGAACCCGGAGAGTTCAACCAAGTCTTCAATCCCAACGCCTTCAGCGACAAGCTCCTTCATCGCAGAGTCGAGATCCTCGACATCGTCATCATCCCCAGGATTCTCCATACTCTTGATACTGTCAAGAACACCGCGGAAGAACACCATATCCTGGCGAATCTCGTTAGAAGCTGGATGAGGTGAAACCAGTGAGAAAGCCTTGTTCAATTCTTTCATCGCCTCTTTGAACTTCTCCTCACGTTCCTCTGTGACCAAGACATCATTCTGTGCCTTGTGAACCAGGCGTTGCTGCTCCAGATTGTCGAGGTTCGGCCAATCACTGTAATCGACGTGGTCGAAGAAGCTGGCAACCTTCTCGTACTTCTGATGCATCACCTCAACCGCCTCCTCAAGATCCAGCATCGCGGTCTCCTGGATCTCCGTCGTGTACTTGTCCAGAGCGTGCTTTAGATTCTCAGCAATACCCATATAGTCGACAATCAGGCCACCCGGCTTGTCCTTGTAGACCCGATTTACCCTGCCGATTGCCTGAAGCAGGTTGTGGTTCTTCATCGGCTTATCGATGTACATCGTGTGGAGACAAGGTACGTCGAATCCAGTCAGCCACTTATCGCAGACAACGGCGAGCTTCAACGGATCCTCATCGTCTTTGAACCGGCGCTTCAATTTCTCATTATCCTCCGGATCGTCGATATAATCTTCAGGGCCAGAGATGACAACTTCTACTTCCGGAGCTTCCGGGATCTTCTCAATAGCCTCTTTGTAGTTGACCGCAGACTCTCTGCTGATGGCAACGACCATTCCCTTCCCTTCGATCTCCCGGTTATTGAAGTGCTCAACAACGTCTTCAGCTATCTGCTTGGTACGCTCATCACTACTTTCAATGATACGGCGTAGGCTCGTCCACCGCTTGGTCATCTCCTCCCGCAGATCATCCGACTTCGACTGCATCAACTCCTGAAAATGCTTTCCAATCTCAGGATCGTTGATCTGAAGCTTAGCAAGACGGCTCTCGTAGTAGATAGGGACTGTAGACCCGTCCTTCTGCGACTGGTCGATAGTATACTGGCTAATGTAGCCACCAAATGTGTTCGTAGTGGAGCGGTCTTCTTTCTCGATGGGAGTGGCTGTGAATCCAAGATAGGAAGCGTTCGGCAGTGCCCGCCGTACGTTCGCTGCTAGATCTTTGTACTGGGTGCGGTGAGCCTCATCTGCGACCACAATCATATTCTCCCGGTCGTTCACTTCAGGATAGACCGCTTCGTCGTCCGTAGTCTGGAACTTCTGGACTGTAGCGAAAACAATCCCCCCAGACTCCCTGTCGAGACGGTCTCTGAGTTCTATTCGGTTATCATTATCTGCCCACTCCGCTGGTAAGCCGTGCTTCTTGAACTCTTTGAATAACTGCTCGTCCAAGTCGTTACGGTCAGTCAGGAAGACAAGAGTTGGGTTACGGGCTTCCTTAGTCTCTCGAATCTTGTTAGCATAGAAAACCATCGAGAGTGATTTACCGGAACCCTGAGTATGCCAAACCACGCCGATTCTGTTATCATCAGGGTTAGGAACTGTCTCTTTGCTGTTTTCAATGGCGTTGTTGACTGCGTAGAACTGGTGGTAGGCTGCGAGCTTCTTGTTCAGCTCTCCACCCTCATCAGAGTACAGGACGAAGTTCCGAATCAGATCTAAGACTCTATCTGGGTCGAATGCGCCACGGATTAGAACCTCTGCTGGCGGGTATTCGTCTGTTGCGTCTTCCTCTTCATCGATGTACCTCCAAGGAGAGAACCATTCCCAGCCAGCACTGAGACATCCCAGTCTGGCATTACTCATATCCAATACGCCTATTAGCTCGTTGTAGTGGAAGAGATCGGGAATATCGTTGACGTAGCGGGCTGTAACCTGTTTGTAAGCCTTCCCGATCGTTGCGTTCGGGTCGGTCGGATTCTTCATCTCCAGAACGCCAATCGGCAACCCGTTAATGAAGACAATTATATCCGGACGTCGCTCAGGATTATCTCCAAACTTGATCGTGACCTGATTGGAAACCAGGAAATCGTTATTCTCCGGGTTCTCAAAGTCGATTACATCGACAAAATCGCCTCTTGGCTCGCCATCCACCTTGTATTCGACCTGAATACCGTTGGTCAAGTTGTCGTGGAAGTTCTTGTTATTCTTCAGAAGCCGAGTAGAATTGTACCCGAGAAGCTGAGAAATCGCGTCCTCAATAGCTTCATCCGGCAGAGATGGATTGAACTCACGCAGCTTCTCCTCAAGACGGCCACGAAGCACTACATCGGAGAGTGACCCCCTCTCCGGATCTTCACTGTTCGGCCCTAGCTCAGAACCAGGCTTGTATTCATATCCAATGTCCTGGAAAGCCTGTATGGCCGGCTTCTCCGACAATTCCATCTCATTCAAAGACATATCCTATCAGACCTCGCTATCAACCTCTAACTCACCAAGACTAATGTCATTAACCCTGACCTCACCCGACATCAGCTTCGGAAGCAGGCTATCCCGTAACTGTTCCAGATTTTCATTTTCTCTCCGAATTGATTCTATTTTTTCAAATATTGGCCTCGACGTATCGATATATTCTCTCAATTTTTCTTCCGGAGGTATTGGTATGTATACATCTGAAGTAATCTTTGATGAAAAGCTAAGCACAGTGGTGCCTGATGCGAAATTTTCGGCTTTTGGCTTGAAGTATGGAGATAAGAAATAATGATAGAGAAACTCTTTGGGTAGATTTGTGTTTCGAATTGCGTAGAGATGATGAGAGAATAACATCGGAGATTGGTTTAGGTCTGGCACAATAATCGGAGAACCTAGAATATCACGATCCTGGGTCATATCGGTGTGAGATATGATTAAATCTCCTGGCTCTGTCAGGTATCTATCATGAGGGACTTCCGAACAGTACTTGATCTTTTCTGGCCGATATCCGCCGCCTGGATCAATATTTCCAAGATTAATCATAGGATGTCCATCTGATGGACTCTTTTCGGATTCTTCATCGATGATCTCATCACCACTGTATGAGTATCCTCTTTGGAAGGATAAGACATCTTCAAGTGTTTTTAATTCAAAACTATCTGGTATCTTTCCCGCTTTAGTTTCTTTAAATTCTTCATATAGTTTGAAATCCACAAACCGTTGATTGAATATTGTCTCGGATATTTCTTCAAGGATCTCTACTATCGAATGGTTTACTGCGATCTTCTCGTCAAAGAGCCTCAATATTTCCCCAATTCTTTTTTGCGTCTCAATATCCGGAAGCGTGATCTCAAATGATCGTAAATCACTAAGATTGAGATGATCTACAGTTGATCCAGTACTGAGTGAATCAAGCCTATTCTGAATATCTTCGCTAAGTAACAGGTAGCGCAGATACTGATTGTCTAACTTCTCTGCGTCGGGGCGTATCAAAACGGTTCTCTGACCAAGGCACACCTCCGCATCATCAGGAATAAGACCTACTCGACCTACTGGTGCCTCACGCGTGAAAATTATATCTCCAGGTTCCGGAGTCAGCCGCCTTGTCCACTCCTGGTATGCCTCCTCATCAACATAAGAGATGTCGTCAAAATTGATTCGCCCGTTCTCAATATCCGAAGTCTTCACATAGGGATACCCATCTTCCGATTCTGGCGCAGATTTGTGTTCTGAATCTACGATATGTGTAGTAACGTCTCTTAGCTCTACTTGAGAACTACCCTCACCCTCCAGATCCTCGAAAGTTCGCTGTTCTGAGGTCAAAATCCCACCTCCTGAAGATTCTTTTCTATTCTTTCTTCTAACTCATTGGATTTTTGGAAGTTCTCACGAAGTTCAGCCGTGAGCCTCTCCATTTTTTGCTCAAACGGCTCGCTATCCTCTTCGTTCTCTTTAACACCCACATATCGCCCAGGAGTGACTATGTGCCGATTATTTGCTATCTCGTCAGTTTTAGCGACTTTACAGAACCCCTCTTCATCTTGGTATTCTTCGACACTATCTTCACCACGATAAGCTCGTATCGTATCTGCAATCTTTCTTATTTGCTCGTTGTTTAATCTGTTTTGAGTGCTGCTGACACTCTCGTATAGATCTGTAGCTTCGATAAAGAGTGTCTCACCACTTCTATCTCTATACTGATCACTATTTTTGCCTTTACTGAGGATGAATATGCAGGCTGGTATACTAGTTGTGTAGAACAGTTCCTTTGGAAGGGCGATTACTGCGTCTAGCAAATCATCTTCGACAATACCTTTCCGAATTTCGCCTTCATTATTTTGGGCTGACATAGCTCCGTTTGCCATAACCGTGGCTGCCATCCCTGTGTCGTTGAGATGGTGAATCATGTGCTGTATAAACGCATAGTTGGCGTTGTTGGAGGGTGCCATCCCATATTTGAATCGGGGGTCGTCATCCGCTATCTGATCCTTCCCCCACTCGCTCATATTGAACGGTGGATTCGTGAGGATGTAGTCTGCTTCGAGGCCTTTGTGCTGGTCGTTGAGGATGCTGTCGCCTTGTTTGATGTTTCCGTCAAGACCTCTGAGGTAGAGATTCATTTTGGAGATTTGGAGAGTACTTTCCTTGATCTCCTGGCCATAGATAGAGATCTTGTCCGTATCGCCCCCGTGTTCCTCAATAAATTTCTGGCTCTGAACGAACATTCCGCCGGAACCGCTGAATGGGTCGAATATTCGACCTTCGTAAGGCTCCAAGATTTCAACCATTAGCTCGACAACGCTCTTAGGGGTGTAGAACTCTCCCCCTTTCTGGCCGCCTTTCATCGCAAATTGCTTGATGAAATATTCGTAGATTCGGCCGAAGATGTCCTCATCCTGATCTCCATCTCCTGCCTCCATATCGAGATCCGCAAAGAGATTGATCAGACCTTCCAAGGCATCAGATCCGTTGCTGGCCAAAGAAGAGCGAGAATAACCTTTAGGTAGAATTCCTTTGAGACGCGGGTTTTCTTCCTCAATTGCCCGCATAGCGTCATCGATTTTCTTACCGATTTGCGGATCAGTAGCATTGTCAACGAAGTACTGCCAGCGGGCTTCTTCAGGGAGGTAGAATACGTTTTCTCGCTTGTACTCGTCCTTGTCCGTTAGGATATATTCGCGTTCTTTCTCGTCTTCCGTGTAGTATCGAGAATCTTCGTCCTGTGTCTTCTCTTTGAGTTCCTGTCTGCGAGCCTCGAAGGAGTCAGACATACTCTTCAGGAACAGAAGTCCGAGTGCGAAATCTTTGTATTCGGAGGGGTCGACAGGGCCACGTAGTTTTTCGGCGGTTTCCCAGAGTTTCTTTTCAAGCTCGCCGTTAGAATTTCCCGCAATAGCCATACACTGTGTTGCTAAGGAAACACTGTTAATGGTTGCGTTGAACAGCCCCGGTCCGACAGTAGGTTAATTCAGTTGTTGAATTTGATCTTGAAGATGGGATTCTGACTTCTCGGCTTCCTCTCTGCTTATCGTGCCGCTGATGATTGACTTGCCGCTCGCAAATACGAGCATTACAGTTCCTAACTTAGGGGGACGATAGATGACGCCAGGGAACTGTTCGGGCTCATACTCGACGTTCTCAAGCCCTAGGAGGATAGCTAAAGCCTCTAACTGGATCTCAGTCTCGAAGTCTGCGAGGTAAACCGAGTTGTTCTGTCTGAAGGGGACTTCGTCAAACTCTACACCGATTTCTCGAAGAGCACTCAGCAGATCCTCCTTGGCCTCAAACAGAGCTTCCCGACTGGGAGTACCTCGGATCTGGAAAGTCCCCGTACGGTAGAGAGTCAGGGCAGGGCCTCCATCCTCCAATCTGATAGTAGCCATAGAATCGCTGTGAGTATTGGCCTCGATATCGAACTCGGCAGAGAGGGCATCAATCACCTCTGATAGCTCTATCTCCCTGCCGAGTTCCCCACTTCCCATCGTACTGACTACGTGCATCCGGGTTATCTTTTCAGAGAAGACCGCTCCTCTTTATTCCACTCTTTTCAACCTCCTCTAGCCTCTTCGTCTTTTACCAATCCGCTAACCCGCTTTGCTCGGTTAGCACCTCCGTTGCTTCCTCGACTTTCCTGTTCCCGGATTTTCGCAGCACCATTCCTGTGTACTGTTCTTTTCCGTGGCGGTCGGCCAGGTTCTCAAGGTACTGTTCCGCTTCCTCTACGGATCCGAAGAATGGGTCGACGAGGTCGTCGCCGGACTCGGTATGGTAGACGACTCCTTCGTCTCCGCTCCAGTAGTACTGTGTCCTACTACCTCCGTCCGGTAGAATCTCTTCCTCAGCCTCGTCTTGGAAGGCCTGGTCAATAGCCTGTTTGTAGTGTGCCTCAGGGAAGTAGTTCTCCAGTTCGAAGCGTAGAGGACCTGAGAAAGAGGTGCCGCCGGTAAGATTCATCCAGTACGGCTTCTCCTCTTCCACGTACTGTTTCTCTTCCGTGTATTCTTCGAGCAGTTCGTCTATTCCTCCTTGTATCGTTCATCACCTTCTCCGGGCTCAAGCAACGCCTCTAACTCGGTTTCAAAGAGTCCGACCACGTCCTCAACTTCTCCACCGTCCGGATACAGGGGTGCGTCTTCCTCCGGATCTAGATCGGTGCGGTAGGCACCGGCCTTTTCGAGTTGTTCCTGGCTGAAGTAGCCGTACTCCCACTTGCCGTAGGTGTTGGGGGAGCGGACACGGCCGAAGTAGACATCGTCATCTTCCTCGACCTTGTCGTAGGCTTCCCACTCCCAGTCCGGGAGAAAAGCAGCCTCCCACTCCGCGATAGGCTCTTCCTCGTCGTAATCAGTAATTGTACGTCACCTTCACCGCCTTCTTCCGGTTTTCATCGTCGTTTCGTTGATCAGTCCTTGTCCGTCGTAGCATATCTGGTTCACCTCGGTTCAAGCCTCGATCTCGTGCTCCTCCATCAACTCTCTCAATGCGTCTTCTTCGTCAGGCCAGTACGGCTCCGAATTACCCTGCTCAATTAGATCACGGGAACGACTGTAGACCGCTGAACGCCCGAGTCTATCAGGCTCCGGCACCTCGTTTCCGCCGCTCTCCAAGAGTTGTGCAGCCTGCTCGAAGCCCTGCGCCAATTCGTAATCCGGTACGTCCCGTGTGTAGTGCGTGAGTGCGCGTGTGGCTGTGTTGTAGGTCTCCCAGAGCGTTGGAGACTCCGGATCCTCGACCTCGTTGTGCATCGCGTTCAACAGGTCAGGTACAGGGTTCTCCAGGTATCGGTCGATACCGGTATCCATCAATACCAGCAGGGCTTCATCTTGATTCCTCAGTTCCCGGTTCTGCGCCTGGGCCAATCGGTGCTCGATCTCTGCCGGCGACTCGATCACGGCGTCAACAGCGTTGTAAGCTAAACCGGGTTGGAACGGTTCGCTGTGAGTCTGGTCAAAACCGAGTTCCGAGATGAAGGCCTTCATCCCGTTCTTGCATACCTGGCGCTCGGCACCCACGTCGTACTTCAAGCCGTGGAAACCACTATGGCCGCTCTGTACCTGTAACCCGAGGTCGATAGGGTCGTCCTGGGAAGCGTAGACCGTGGCACCGTCGAAATCGATGTCCGCACTCATCTTGTGAGCCGTAGGCGAGATAGATACCTTGCCGCGCGGCTCTATATCCTCGTGCCTGTCTACGGCATCACCGACCGTCTCCAGGATATCCCCGTACTGGATGATGTTGTAGAAATCCTCGCTGCTGGAAACGACTCCTGTGGCTCTGCCGTCATCAGTCCATAGACTGTCTCGGTACGGGATATCCTCCCAGTCATCTTCCCCGGTGTGGTGCGCATAGACGTCATGCCGGTCAACCTCCGGAAGCATTTCTGCGGTTTCGTAAAGCTCGTCTAAGTCGTCGAAAACGTAGGTTTCGCCTTTAATCGTTGAATCACCTTTGTAGGAGAAGAAAGGTGACCGAAACGCTACTATTCAAGCCACACACCAAGTTTCGGATGCCCCGCTTTGAACAAATATAAAATATTTGTTATTTCTTAGTAGTATATGACTGATTTTGCGTCTCGTTTCAGCGAGAACCTGCGTACTGGTGCAGAAGCATTGGAAGACGCCGGCTACGACGTAAACTCATATCAAGCCCAGGTAGAAGACAGAAACGGCATCGTGCTCGCAAACGCCGCAGAAACACCTCAAGAAGCACTCACAGCAACCCTCGATGAAGTACAAGACGAGGAACAGCTCTTTTTCTACGTGAGTGGAGACGAATTCGCTGAAGCAATCCAAGAAGGACAGGACGTAGAATCACTAATCTACCGCAACCTGAGAGGAGTACTCCACGTCGACGAACCAGTGACAAACCAGATCCAAGGCCAAGATGGACCTATCGATGTCGATGAGCCATTCCCTGCCTTCGGACTCGACGTAAGGTACACTCCAGAATTCCCGGACGATTACTGGAGAGTACAAACCAGCGAGACACACCCACCGTTCACAGAAGAAGACGCCCACGAACAGATAGATGGCATTATCGATGCGCTCGAAGGCGAAGGATTTGAAGCCGAAAAAGGATATATTGATTGAAAAGTAGCGTTTGTCTTGTGGCTATCTCCACCAACCAGAAACTCTGGCTCTTCACCGCAGCAGTAGGCGGAGTAAGAATAGCACAGGGATACTGGAAAATCTCAACACCTCTAACCCTGTTCTCCGTTCTGATGTACTTCAGGAGAAGAAAGAGCAGTCCCAGCTAACGCTGTGGCCAGTGACCTTTGACCTCTCCCAAGTTCACCGGTATGTAGATCTTCGGTGCTTCCCAATCTTCCTCGTCATCAAATAGGAATGCACTCCAAGAGTCTCTAATTGGATCAGTCATAGCCAGATTCGGATCAGGGGCCAGCCACATACCACCGCTTTCACCGTCTTTCTCCGCTAATACAGAATATGAACCCTCTTCCTGAAGTTCCACTTTTGCTGAAGAAGAGCTCTCCTTAGTATAGATTACCTCACCACCGCCACCCATACTCGGCGGAGCATCTGGAGCCCATTTCACTTTGATATCTGCCTCGATAGTTGGAATACCGGATTCATCTCTCACAGCATTCAGGAGCCTTGGACCACCTCGAAACACCTCACCTCTTACTCTGCCAGTCTGAGAACGGAAAATCGGGTATTCCTCCGCGATCTCCACAAAACTCCGGTGCTGCCCATCAAACGGCACGATCTCGAACTTCTGACTCTGTGCGTTAGCTGAGACCGTTAAATCTGTGAACCCGTCGCCTGTCGCCAGTACAGGTGCGATCACCGGTGTATCGAAATCGGTCAGGGTACCTTCCTCAGATAACTGTTTCACTCGATGTGGGAATTCTTCCGGCGTGTAGACCCGTATCTCATTTTCATCTTCACGTATTTCGATATTCACTCTGTCTCCGTGCTCCATTCCCTGGAAAGGGCTTAGATTGTATGTAACCGCATACTCAGCAGGAAGACTAACCGCAAGAGAAGGGTCGCTGCCACTCTTCTCCTTTAGTTTCAGAAAGTGCCGTGAACTATCGTCATCCGGGGTGTACCTCAGGTACGAAAAGTCGTCATCCTTCACCAGATGTACATAGAAAGATTTCTCACCGATCTCCACACCTTCAAAGTCAGCGACCTCATCTGGAAGAGGAATTTCTAGATAATTTCCCGGTGTCGTTACGCTCGCCTGATCCTTGTAAATTCTCAGGTCCACAGCGTACGCCGTAATCTGATCTACACTCATTTTCTTTTCCTGATATTTTTACTAGGAAATTTTCTTGTCGTCATTAACAGCGTCTCCAACCTCGGTCCAGCCTGTAATGTTCGCAGAACTCCCGCGGAAGACCCTAAAACTCTGGGTCTACAGCCTGACCAGCATCGTATTCATCCAACCAGCCGCAGCACAGACCGCTGCGGACGACCTCCCCTGCGACCCGCCTTCAGGACTGGAGCCGTTATTCACATTCTTGAACTCGATTACCGAGTTAGCGTTCCTGGCCGGAGTCGGCCTGGCAACATTGACATTCGTCGTCGCCGGAACCTGCCTGATCATCCCCGGACAGGACTACAACCGCCTCGGGAAGAACATTGCCAAGAACGGGTTCATCGGGGCAGTCCTGTTGCTGAGTGCGAATATGATTACCTCATACCTGGTCTCCCAGCTCGGAGGTAGCATCTGCGCCTAAGGACAATGAAAGGTGAGAAACTGGCCCTTACGGCGTTGACGCTGCTGGTCATCAGCACCGCCTTCGTTACACCGGTGGCAGCGGACCACGAAACAGAGGAAGAACAGCAGACCGGCATCCTTGCCGAGCTGACAGAGGCGATCACGGACTTCACTGATAACTGGGAAGAAAACCTGGGGGATATCCTCCACAGCATCCTGTTTGAACCGTTCATCAACCTGGTCGGCGCACTACTCTCACTAATCGCACGACTGTTGACAGCGACACCTGACGTACATCCGAACCCGGCGGTCGAAGACGTCCACAGCGACGTACTCCTCGTCACCTTCCTACTGTCTTCGCTAGCGTTCATCGTCGCCGGCATACTCCATATGATCGGTCCAATCCTCGGGATCTCCTACGGACAAGTCCGAAAAATCCTGCCACGGGTCGTGATCGCACTCGTGTTCTCCGCAGTCTCCCTCCCGCTACTACAGCTCGGAGTAGACTTCACACGCGCACTGACAATCGCGTTCCAACCTGACTTCCTGGATACAACTATACAGCAGAACTGGGGTATCACAACCGGCCTGGTACTGGCTTACATCTTCCAGTCACTGCTGTTGCTGGCGGTTGCAGTACTGTTCATCATCCGCGACGTCTACATCCTGTTCGTCGCCGCAATCTCCCCGTTACTCGCGCTCGGATGGAGCCTGCCACGCGTGAAGAGATACAGTGACACGTTCATCGCCGGCTGGTTCGCCGCACTACTGATCGCACCCTTGGATATGCTCGTACTGAAATTCTCCTTCGCATTAACAAGCGGAGCAGGATCCACAGTACTCCAAGGAGTCTCGAACTGGCTGCTCGGAGTCGCATCCCTCGTACTCCTACTGCTCGTGCCGAAACAGGTTTGGGACGCATCACAGGCCGCAGTCGGATTGACATACGCCGCCTCCAGCAACGTGAAACAGCGGATCAGCTCCAGCACGGAACAGGAAGGAGAGTTCGGTGAAATACTGGACGAAGATCAGAAACAGAGATTGCGAGATCACCGGAGGAAGCGCCGGGTCTCCTCTGGAGGTAAGGCGTTCAATTGGGGTGATGACGATTGACTGGTATCCGTTTCCCAGGTAAGCTGGAGGTCTCCACCAAGTTCTTCGGTCAGTTCACCGTGAAGGACTTGCTTCGGCTGCTGACACCAAGCGCACTCGTCTACATCCTGACTCCATCCATCCTGGGGTTCGTCTTCGCCGCGTTCCTGGGAGCTGTATGGTACTGGTTCACACCATACGGCCAGCACCTGGACACGTTGATCTACAACCTGGTACGGTATCGAACCCACCAGAAAAAGATCGAGATGGAGTCTGACCCGACCTCCTTTACCAAGATCATCAGGATGAGTGACGACAGAGCTGCGGCGTTGGTCAAAGTCACTCCGACCAACCTCGATATGAAGACCGAAGATGAGAGAAAAGCTCTACACAGCCTGTACCGAAGGCTGCTGGACACAGTCAACTACCCTGTCCACATTATCTCTCGTCAGAACCACCTGGATCTACACGACTACATCCAGAAACTGGATAAGCCCGGAGAGATCCGGCACGATATCCGGCACCAGTATATGCTAAGGTGCAGGGAGTTCTCCGAGCAAGACCTGTCCTACACCACGCACTACATCAAGATCTTCGCAGAGAGAGACGCCGACAGCCTGCTACCCAACTTCCTACGACTCACCGACAAGGAAATCGATGAGAAACCACTGACAGAGGAATTGAACAGCCGGTGCAACGAAGTTATCGACGCAATCAACTCAGCAGAACTCCAGGCAGAACGAGTCACTGACAACGAGCTGAAAACTCTCAACAACTTCTACCCGGGAACAGCCAGCGAAAATATAGAACCCAACTGGACCAGCTTTGGAAAGAAATTCAACACGAAAGGTTACAGGAAATCCCTATACCTGTCCGAGTACCCGTCCACCGTTGAACTCGGCTGGCCTCTGCAACTGCTGCGTACCGAAGGACTCGTCGACATAACACAGGTCATCAAACCGAGGAGTAGTGCAGAAGCCTCGAACAAGCTCCAACGCCTATCAGAAAAGCTGAACGCCGAGATCGACTCAATCCTTAGCCACGGCTACAGAGGCACCAACAAACTCGAAACACTGCTCGAAGACACAGAATGGATACTTGACCTCCTAGCTGAACGCCGAAGCACAGCAGTCGACTACGGCGTCTACATCACCGCCAAAGCCAACGACAAACAAGATTGTATCCAAACTTACCGGCAGATACAGAACCGATTGGACACCCTGCAAATCCAGTACACAAAACCGGTTCTCAGAACCGATCAGGCCTTCAAAACCGACCACCCAGCGTACGGAGACGCACTGAACGAAACCCAGTTAGCGCCGTCAACCAGTGCAGCAGCAGGCTTCCCGTTCGGAACCCAAAGCACTCGACAGGACCACGGCGTCATCTACGGCGTCGATGCCAGCGACCAAGCTCCCATCCTCGCTGACCGATTCCAGTGGTCCTCTCACTCAATGGTTCGAATGGGAATGGTCGGCTCCGGCAAAAGCTACGCAGCGAAAATTGAACTGCTGCGTTCTGCCGTGGTCTACGATAATCTTCAGATAATCGCTGTCGACCCGAAACAGGAGTACAGGCAGGTAATCAAAGAACTCGGCGGCAGCATACAGAACCTGGACGGAAGCAGTGACTACAGCTTCCCGGACGGCCACATCTGCTTCCAAGTAGAAGACCGGGGACAGGAAGAGAACGTCCAGGAACTTGTCGAGTTGGTTCGAGAGATATACAGCTACGTCAGCCAGGACTCAGCGAAGACACTGGTACTGATGGACGAAGCCCGCATCCTGATGAACGACGAAACCGGGCGGCAGATCCTGAACCAGTTCGTACTGGAAGGACGGGACACCAACACCGCAGTCACCCTGGTTACGCAGAACGCCTCCCACTTCACCTATTGCCGGGAAGGCCGAGAAATTCTGGATAACGTACCTGGAAAGGTGTTTATGCGGCACGACCGGGTGCCGGAGGACGTCGTCGACTACTTCAACCTCTCACAACGGGAACGCCAGGAACTCTACGAACTGAAAACTGGGACAGAAAGCGAGCACAGCGAAGCACTCCTGAAAATATCCGGAAAACTCGACACCCGGGTCAAGATCGAATCCACCGACATCGAACACCGGATCATCAACCAGGGTGAAAACCAGTGAGCCACCTTGACCCCTTCCTCTACTACACAGCCGCACCGACCGAAGAGGAAGCCGAATACCTGCGAAAACCCGCGGTACAGCCCCACACAATCGAAGTCAAGACACCGAGGAACGGAGACATTCCAGCAATCCCGGAAAACCTGGTGAAAGCCGTCACCGAGCTACAGTCCAAGTACTTCGGACTCCTAAACACGTCACCAGTCGCCGCCTTCGAAATCCGGCGAACACACCCGGACAAAATCAAATTCCAGTTCTCCACACCCACAGTCCGTCTAGAGCGGAAACTACGGACACACCTCACCAACGAAATACCAGGAATCCGGTTCAACGACGGCACCCAAGGCGTACCTGTCACCTCAGAGGACACCGTCGGCGGAGGACTCCTCACCACAGGCAGGAAAGACTGGTACCCGCTGAAACACGACTTCGACCAGCCACCTGTCGACTCAGTCGTCTCCGCATTGCATAGGCACGCGATGAGAGACACCAAGTTCATCGTACAAGTCCTGTTCCAACCCGTCATCGGCAAACCACTTCGCAGGTGGTACTGGAGGAAGAGAGCATACCAGAGAATCGGCTACCTCCGGAAAGAGAAAGAGAAGCTGTGGGGCAGCCGTAACCCGACACCACGGGAAAAACGCCAGGCCGACGCCATCGAAGACAAAGCCGGAACCAACCGCTTCCACACCAGCATCCGGTTCCTGGTCATCGGAGCAGACGAATACACGCAGAGCCGGGTGAAGGAGCTTAGCGGCGGCTACAACACCTTCGAAAACCCGGACACCGGTCAATACCTCGACACAGTCACAGTCAAATCCCTACGAAAACAGCGGGTCCTCGACTTCGCAGAAACAGTTGCCCACCGAAGATTCGGATCCTGGAGCCACAGTTTCCAGACCTCGGTTCCCGAACTCGCCGCATTACTGTCGCTGCCCAGCATCGAACAAGAAAACATCACCCAAGCCGAACAATGAATCCGGAAGAAACCCGTACACTGATCGAAAGCACAGAAAGCCTGAACACGACGTACCTGGGCTTCCGTGAAAGCCAGTTAGGGGTTGAGGAAAACGTCGGCGTCAAAGATGACTACAGACCGACCCACGTCCTGAACATCGGGCCGACCGGCTACGGCAAAAGCCAGCTCCTGCTCCACGTCGCACTACAGGACGCAGAGAAAGATCACGGCCTCGCCATTCTCAACCCGAAAGGCGATCTGATAGACGAATTCATCGCCAAACTACCAGAAGACCGGCTCGACGACGTAGTCTACATCAACCCCGCCAGGGAACCCGTAACCCCGATCAACGTCCTCGAACCCCAGGTCACGGAAGAAATGAACCAGGCGCAGAGGGAGAACCAGAAAGAGATCATCGTCTCCGACCTCATCGACCTGTTCAAACGCCAAAGCGAGAACTGGGGAGACCAGTTCGGACGAGTCCTCGAAACCCTCCTGCGGGCACACCTCGACCTCAACATCAAACAAAACTCTTCGAAGACACTGGTCGACGTCTTCCGCTGCGTAATCCAAGACCAACCCTTGACCGAGCTCATCGATCAAACCCAGGACTCCGTCATCCGGGAACAGCTCGTCCGGGTTAAAGAAGATATGACCTCGTATGAGATGGAGCCCTTGCAGCGTCGGCTGAACGACTTCGTGATGAACCCGACCATCCGCAGAGTCATCGGCGCAGAAAAATCCGGGTTAGACTTCAGAAAAGCCGTCAACCAGGGTAAAATCGTCTTGGTGGATATTCAGAAGGGAGAGGTCGGTGGGACCGTCTCAGAACTCGTCGGAAGTATTGTCATCACCAAGATCTGGGCAGCAGCACAAAGCCGGATCACACAACCCTTCGAGGAAAGACAGCCGTTCTACCTGTACGTCGACGAACTCCAGAACTTCGCCGGCGAAGGCAGCAACTTCACCAAAATCCTATCAGAGGCCCGCGAATACCGGCTCGGCTGCTGGCTCGCAACACAGTACCTCCAACAACTCGCATCAGAAATGCGGCGGGCCGTCTCCAACAACTGCCGGACCAAAATCTGTTTCAACCCCAGCGGCAGCGAAAACACGTCCCAGATCGCAGGAATGCTACAAGGCATCGACAAACACACATTGACCAGCCTCGGCAAGTACCGCGCCGTAGTCCAGAAACCCAGCGAGAAGAACCAGAGAAACGCCGTCCTGTTCAACACGTACCCGCCCTGGGAAGCCGACTACAGCGACGTCGACAAAATCCAAACGGAGAAAGCAGCTGCCCGCACCAGCAACAAAACCCAGGTACAGCTTACGCAAAGCCTCGGAAACCAGGCCAACGCCGGCCAAGAAAAGCATCAGGAACTTCTCGCAGCAGCCAAACAAGATCTAGAAAACCGGGGATTCCACGTCAATCTGCTGTACCAAGGCCAGGAAGAAGAGAAACCCGACGGCCACGTCCACCTACCCGACAACGAAGTCGCACACCTCGAAGCAGAACACTCCACCCTGACAAAGCCCGGAAAAGTCCTCAAAAACCTGTGTAGAGGCGTCCAGGAAGACAGGGAAGTGTTCTTCGTCGTCGAGGACGGGAAAGCAGCGAAACTGGAGAACATTGTCTCCGACCCGGTCAACCGCCGCGGAAACGAACACAAAGACGACACCGGCAGCTACAGCCACTACACGGACGACGAAAACGAACCCATCACCGACGTCGAAGAACTGAGGCAGGCTCAGTACCGCATCCTAGAACTCAATGGAGACACCTTGGAGGAGCACGAAGAAGTCGAGGACGAGTGCCCTGAACTGGAGCACAACGACCGCGGCGACCTCAAAAACTTCTGCCTCTACCGCGACGACCAGGGCTTCTGCTCCGCACTCGAAACCCATTGCGTCCTACAGGCAGATGACTAAACCAGAACTCAGAGACAAAGAACAAATCACACTCCAGCAAATCCAGAGTGGCAACGACGACGTACAGAAAATCACCTCCGAAACAACCCTCGAAAACCACCACGTCACCTACGCCTTCCAAAAACTCGAACAACTCGACCTACTGGAAGTCTCAAAACCAGACGGTACCGTCGAACGAGTAATCAACGGACAGAAACGGGTCTTCCAACACCCAAAACAAGCCGAACTCACAGACAAAGGAGAACAATACCTCGAACAAGCGGAGACACAGGAATTAGACGAATACGAGAACCTGAGCCACAGCGAACTCGTGGAGAAAACCCACGAACTGGAAAACCGGGTAGAAGAATTAGAGAAGAAATTCGAGGTCTTCAGAGACCAGGTGCAGAAGCTAATCTAGGGGCTGGTCCCTGTTTTCTGCACCTTCCTCATCCTCCGGTTCAGCAACTCCGTCAGGGCCTCTCTGCTGTTCTTTCCAGTTCTGCTGCCATCTTGTTGTGGCCTCCAAGCTCTCGGCCTCGTGCTCCGTATGCCGCTCTCTGATCCGGGTAAGGAACGGCGTGTTAACACTGTCACCGGCTATGATTGCTTGTCCTGGTGTGAGACCTGGAAGCTCCGAAAGCAGATCCTCTCCAACGTCTTCGACCCCCTTCTTCACAGCGTCTTGATCTAGCGGATTCTGGATCTGCATAATGATCTGGGTCTTACACTGCGAGAGTACGTCATCATCTATCTTGCTCGGACGCTGACTGATAATTCCGATACCAACCCCGAACTTACGTCCCTCACTTAGAATCGTGCTGAGAACCGGTAGAGAGCGGGCATCACCATCAGCCGGAGCGAATCGATGTCCCTCTTCCAACAGACCAAACACCGGGAACTCTAACTCTGATTCACGATCCTTTTCGTGGGCAACTCTTTCTTGATTGATCTTCCGGAACAGCACACTAACCAGCATCTGCTGATCCCGGAGATCCATAGTATCCAACTGAAGCACCGTACACTGTCCAGGCTCCAGAAGCTCCGGAAGCGACAGGTGGTTACTATGATCAAACAAGTCCCGGTCAAGAGCCTTGTCAATCCGCCAGTCTAAGGCGCGGGCACTGCTCTCAAGGTCTTTCTCCTCCCCGACCTCCTCAACCTTGTCCTGAATGTTGTTGATGGAGATGTAATCGTCCTCCTCAGATTGAAGCTGGTTCCAAGCTTCTGCGAGAACCTGTTCCTGAGGATCGGACGGATCGTCGATAATCGAGAACAGGTCACCTAAGGAAAGCTCGCTGATCCGGATCTGGATATCGTCCGGTCGCTTGATTTGGACTTCCGGGGAGTAACCGTCGTCTCCTCGGAACTTATCGCTCAACTCGTCTTCCTCCATATCGTCCAAGGAGCCGTATTCTCCGTGAGGATCCAGAATCAGTATTGCAGCTCTTGAATCAGGCTGCATCATTTCCTCTACCAGTACAGAAGCAGTATACGACTTACCGCTGCCTGTTGACGCCAGCACCGACAGGTGAGTCGACGTAAAAGCATCAATCGGCAAATGAATCTTAGTCCGTTCCGGCGGCCGGTGAATCAAGTCACCAATAAACGCCGAACCCTCTTCGGGCTCCGCTTCAGTTAGATAGTCTTCCAGATCTGAATCAGACGCTAAACTGATCTCGGTGCCCGGTTCCGGAACAATACGTGGATTTGTGAAATCGTTGAGTTGCTCGTCGTAGTATCCAATGACGGTCGCAGTAATATTGTACAGATCAACGCCGTCAGTAGAGATACCCAGTTTACGAGCTACAGCATTCGGTGAAACCCCTGGATCAGCCATAAACTGATCTGGGAACCCACGCTGCTGCTCACGTCCGGTAACGCGGGCAAAAATCTTCTTTTCCTGCTCTTCAATTTCACCATCGTCATTTCGGACCTCTACATCGCTCGTGTAGTACACGAACTCTCCCGTCTTAATCTCAGTATCGTCAGGGGTGACGATTACAAACTCATTGGAACCTTCACCCGGCTCTGAGACAATTCCGACAACCATCTATTCAACACCTCCCATCTTAGTCTGCCACTCTAGATTCTTCTGAATCACATCTAACGCATCTGCTTCATTAGGTTTCTCCTCCTTCAGCTCGGTCAAGACTTGGCTGAGAATATCCTCAGCAAACCCGCCAGCGACGTCGACTATCCTCTGGTAGTACTCCAGTCGTACCTCTTCATCGACCTCGTGGAACCGGATTACGTCTTCCTCGGAAAGTTTCCGAACAACATCGTCGATCTCCAACGTCCATCGCGGAATCGAGTGCTCAGGATTCACAAGCTCACCGTCTTCTACCTCAGCATAGCCCAGAAGTGCAATACCGGTGAGAACCTGCTTCTCATCCACGTAACTCGGCTGGAAAATGTTTTGCTCATCCGGTTGAGCCAGCCGTGGCCCAGATCTTCCTTGATCCGGATCCACAAGCTGAGTGTCGTAGATAATACCGACAAACGCCCGTTTTTGATCCTGCACCTCTTTCAGCACATACACGAACTGGCCGAACTCAAAGTCCGTCGGCTCCGGCGGGCTCTCCCGCATCGTCTCCGTGTATATCTCTCCGACGTAGTCTATATGCGAGTTTGAACCAATGATTGAACCGATCTCAGTGTCGTTTTCTAGTGTCATAGTATTATCTTCGCCTCCGTTTCTTTGACAAAGCCTTGTTATTCCATCTCAACTCAATATCGTTCTCATCCGAGAAATCCTGATACATTCTCAGGAACTCTTCCCGATCCTGACGACTGATAACCGCGTCAGCGTCCGCTGCCTGCAAAATCTCCGGGTAACCACGGCCCACACCACATTCGGAACGGATTACAGACATTACGTGATCAACCAAATCCTCCTCTAAGACCCATTCAGGGAGATCTAGCCTGTCCAACTGGGGACCACTTCCAATCTGCATATACGAGAATAGTATGCTCTCCGAGAAATCGTACTCAACACCGTGGTAAGTCGTCTGAAGCTGATTCAAAGAATTGTCTCGCCTCGAATTGAACAGGATGGTCCTGTCACCCCAGTTCTCGGTCATCTCTTCGAAGATTTGATAGTCGCGTACTGAACTACTCGCATCGATCAAGTCCAGCTTCTCGATCATCTTCGCAAAATCACTGGCTTTGGAACCCGCCGTGTAACCCACTACAGGGACCTCGTGATGCTTACTTGCTGCCAGCACTCGGGCCAGCGCGTCCCCGTAACGCTCTCTGACAGGCTGATCAAACATCTGGGCAAATGACAGGATCAGAGGGCCATCATACAGAACAACCGGCGGCTCACTCTCTTCGCTGTATTTTTTGATTTGCTTTTCGAGAACCTGCATCTCCGTCTCAAACCGGGACAGAGGCACTTCCTCGTTGTCGACCTGTATATGGCCGGTATTCGGGTCCTCGAAAAGGATATCTTCCGGTGAGAGTACCTTCGTTTCTACGTCTCGCTGGTAATCCCCTTCATCTGTGTGGCTGTTCGCAATCCAGACTGCTTGAACAAGACCAACAGGCTGCTCAAACTCTGTTACCGGATCAATCTGAGACCCGTCAGCTGCAACAGTCGTCACACCGCGGATATTCTTTTTCGCCCAGTTATTCACTGCCTCGTGTGATTCCCATCCAGAACTTTCCTCGAATGAGACTATGAGGTCACCGTCTTCACTGTACTCTTCAGTAGGTAAGGCACTCGGGAGTTCATACTCTTCAAGCGCCTGCTTGATGTCTTCAGGTGAGAACTCAGATGTTAGATTCTGCGCAGCACCCTGGAACTCCTCAACAGCCTTCTGGTTGATCGCCTTTCCGGTGAACTCTGACTTTTTCCCTTCCAGTTCCTCGGCTACACGGTCACGATAAAGTGGCATTAGTCGCTCACCACCTCAGTTGCGCCGTCGACTTTCTCAAGGGATATCGCGTGTTCGGTCACCGACTCGAACGTATCGTCGTGGCTGATCACGGTGAGTTGCTCGAATCCTTCCAGCTCCTGTAACTGGTCAACTAGGTTCCGTCTCTTTTCCTCGTCAAGGTTCGCCGTAGGCTCGTCGAGGAACACGATATCCACGTCACTCAGAAGCTTCAGAATCGCCAGCCTCACAGCGAGAGCAGCACTCATTTGCTCGCCACCACTCAGCTTGTGGAACTCTTTTTCCTCGCCGTTTTCTCTGATGACTATCTCGTAATCAGTTCTCCACTCCAGTTGCTCTGTCGCAGTTCCTCGAAGCTGCCGGTAGATTCTATCTGCTTCAGTAGAGATCTCTTTAACCAAAATTTCGGTGATCAGAGGCCGAGCCTCCTTCATACTCTCCCGAACGAACTTTCCGAACTCGTGATCCTTCTCTAAGCTCTCGTACTCGTCCTGCTTGTCTTCCAGCTCTTTCTGCTGCTCCTCCATCTCATCGATCTCTTCTTCTAAGTCGTCGAGACGGTCCTGCTTGGTCTCAATAGTTCCTTCAAGATTGCCGATTTCACCCTGAAGGTCACCGATTCTCTCCTGAACCTTCTCGTACTCTTCTTCGTCGAACTGCTCTTCCAGTTCTTCAACTTCCTCTTCTTTCTCTTCGATCTCGTCTTCCAACCCTTCTATCTCTTCTTCGAGGTCATCGACCTTCTCTTGGCGCTCTTCGACTTTCTCAGCAGTCTCTTTCTTGCTGATGTAGGTTTCGTGGGCATCCTCCAACTCGTCCAGCCGATCTTCTATCTCCTCGATCTTGCCATCAAGGCCTTCGAACTCCTCAAGTTCGTCTTCCTTCTCGTCGATCTCGTCCTCTAAGTCATCCAGCTCTTCTTCGACTTCCTCAAGCTCGTCCTCAGCTTCCTTGTTATTCTCGTACGTAGCCTTTGCCGAGTTATAATCGCTCTTCGGATCCCCGAGCTCATCCAGTTCTTCTTCGAGTTCGTCTTTCTCGCCGACTTCCTCTTCTAACTCCTCGATTTCATCTTCCAAGTCATCGATCTCTTCCTCTCTGTCGTCGCGCTCTTCTTCCAAGCCTTCGAGCTTGTCGTAGAGGTCGGGAAGACGGTTAACCTCTTTCTCAGCATCCTTTGCGTCCTTGATCTCGTCTTCAAGATCATCCAATTCGTCGTCTATTTCTGAAATACGGTCTTCGGCCTCTGACTTCTCCTCACGTTTCTCTTCCAGCACCTCTCCACGGTGTTCCTTGTCAAGGTCTTGACCACAGGTAGGGCACTCGGCTTCCTCAGTATCCTCTAACGTGTCAATAGCCTCTTCTAAGTCATCGATACGGCCCTCCAACCGCGACCTCTCATCCCGAAGATCCTGCTCTTCTTCCTCTAACTCATCCAACTCATCGGCTTTGTCTTCGAGATCCTCAATCTCAGAAATTTCCTCTTCCAACTCTTCAATCTCATCTTCAATCCCGTCTAACTCCTCTTCAGCGTCGTCCAGTTCCTCTTCCTTGTCCTCAATTTCGTCTTCCTTGTCTTCGATGTCGTCCAGCTTCTCTTCGAGTTCTTCCTGGCGATCAACATCGTCCTCAAGATCCTCCATCTCATCTTCCGCTTCTTCAGCATCCTCGACGTCTTCCTCCAACCCTTCCTTCTTCGTCTCCAACTCAGTCTGCTTCTTTTCTAGCTCATTTATTTTGTCTTGGATATCATCTCGCTCGTTCGCCTGTTCACGGAGATCATCCAGCTCGTCATCTTTCTCTTCGTACTCCTCGTACTCTTCCTCAACCTCTTCGATAGTATCCTGAGCTTTTTCGGCTTCTTGTAACGCATCCTCAGCGTCTTCTAAGCTGTCTTCCTTGTCTTCGATAGTACTCTCTTTCTTGTCGATCTTAGTCTCTAAATCAGAGATCTGGTCGTCTAAGTCTTCGAGCTCCTCTTCACGTTCCTCCAGATCTTCCCGCTCCTCTTTGAGCTCATCTAGCTCTTCCTGCTTCTCCTCAATCTCCTGCTCTAGGTCGTTGAATTCCTCTTTCTTTTCGTCGAGGTCCTCGACCTTGGATTTCAGACCTTCAATCTCAGTCTCAAGATCACCGATTTCTTCCTCAATTACGTTGTTTGCTTCTCGGAGATCTTCCCAGACATCGTCGTAGACATCCACTTCAAGCAACGGGTTAAACACCCTTTCACGATTCCTCGGGGTCTCTGCAAAGTCATTAGTAAACTTGGTCTGAGGAACACCGATACTGGATTTCCACAGAGTCTCAAGCTCAGTCTCTTCTGGAATACCCAGATGCTCCTTCAACCAACTCAATATCTCGTCCTTACCTGACAAGGGTAATTTTCCTCCATCCGCCTCATCGATCACCCGGTAAATCGATCCCTTCGCGTCTCTCTCGACGGTGTACTTTTTCCCGTTCTTATTCGAGATGAATGTCACACGGACCTTTCCAGAGTTCTCACCGTTCCGGACGAAGTCACCCTGGCTGACGCGTTTATCGAGATAATCGAACAGGGCAAATCCGACTGCCTCCTGAACTGTAGACTTGCCTGACCCGTTCTGCCCGATGATCGCATTCACTCCTGGGCGGAAGTCGATCTCATTGATTGTATCGTCGTAGCTTTTGATGCTTGAGAGTTCTACGTTGGTAATCCTCATTCTTGATCCCCTCCGTTGTCGAAAAGTTCTCTGCGGCGTTTCTTGATAGTCTCAGCAACAGACTCCGGATTCTCCTCGGCTAATACGCTCTTTTTCACCACGCTCAACGTGTCCGCAACATCCTCTTCCTTCTCACCGTACTGTGAATCCTGACCTGCCAACCGTTGGAAAACAGCTGATTCCAGCTTACTTCGGTCAATCTGTCCCTGTTCATCTCTCACTGCATCTTCACCACCATCCAATTCTTTGATGATGCTCGCCGTCTCCTTCGACTCCGTAGCATCATTCAAATTGACATACAGAGCACCGGTTTTCTCTTCAACAATATCCTTCAAAGCATCACTGTCGAGTCTGGAGCGGCTGAACTGTAGTAAGCCCTCTAACCGAAGGTCGATTACTGGGTCACGCTTCTCACCGGAACGCTGGAAATGAGGCTTCCGCTGTACCTTGTCAAGATCCGAAAGATGATCTTCCACCTCTTCAGCGAATACTGACTCCAGTTCATCCGGCGAATCGTGTGCATCAACCTCGAAACTGATCTCAAAGAACGGTCTACGCTTCGACTCGTGGAAATCAGGAGAGATCTCCCCATCCTCAACGTCAACAATGTAGTAACCGAGATCCCACCTCGCCTGCCGTGTATCGTGTGCCTCCAGAGAACCAGGATTGAACACCCAGTTCCCGTGACTGTATTTCTTATGCAGGTGACCAAGTGCGAGGTAGTCGACAGCTTCCTCCACAGGTTCCAAGGCATTGAAAGAGATGCCACCGCTCATCCCCGGAATATGTCCTTCAACGCCGAAGTGACCGATCAGAACCGTCGCTTCAGACTCTCCCTCCTCTTCATTCACCTTTTCAATCGCATCTGCCACCTTGGATAGATTATCAGACGTTCTCTGTCCAAGGTACTGAAGACCGAAAACACGGACACCGTCTAAATCAACGTACCCAGAAGAAGTCCCTGGATCATCAAAATCGTGTTTCTCGAAGACCGCTTCCTCCCCGCTAAGATCAGCCTCTAACAGAATCAATTTACCGCGGCTGTGAAGATACTCCAGCCAGTTCAAATCCTCCTTGTACAGGTTAGCATCGTGGTTTCCTCTGACAGCCGCAACCGGGACATCCGCATCCTCGAAACGTGAAAGCCCTTCCTCAGCATCACTCAACGCACGGGCATTCACATTCTTATTGTGGAACAAGTCACCGCCGAAGACCGCGAAATCAACCTCAGATTCTTCAACAGCCTCGTAAACCGAGGTGTTGAAAGACATATACATATCGTCCCGCCGTTTCTTTACACCGTACTGTCGGTGACCGATATGTGCGTCTGAAAGGTGAACGAAGCGCGGACCTTGATTTGATTGTGTCATAGTTTGTAATCCTCCTTTAGTTTGTTATATCATTGCCATATTTTCCGGGACATCGATCCCGGCGGAAAGGTTTTCTCCGAGATTTTGCGTCAGTATCTGCGGCAAGGCGTACTTGCCCTGGCTGAAGATCGAGGACCAGTTCAAGTAGCTCAAGTTGTAGTACTCTTTCAGCAGACTCTCAGCAGTCGGTTCCGGGACGCCGTCCCTGTTCAGAGAGACGTGATCGTTCGCCGTGATCTCCAGAGGCTTCGCAGTCCCTCGCTCCGGCTTATGTGAAACCAGGAGCCCGCTTTCATCGCCGTAGATCATCGCGTTGCCGCCAGCGACGTTGTCGAACCCGTTTCCATCACGGGTGACCACACGCTTGTTCGGAGACTTGTTTACGCTGACCACGTCGATAATCATATCATCCGGCAGAAGACCGGACTCGTCGAGGATCTCAGAGATAGGCCGCTTCCCCTCACTCGGGACGCCTTCCCTGATCACCTTCTTCATCATCTTCTGCTCCTGCCAACCGATCTTGCCGTCCTTGGCGAACACCAGCCGCTTGAAGTGGAAATCCTTCTCACCGCTGGTCTCCTGGCGGCGGTGGAACGCGGAAACCTTCCTCAACAACTCGTTCAAGATACTGTGGAAGACCTCGTCAGTCAGTTTCTCACCGCCGGTCGGCTGAGCTCCGGTAGCGATGTAACGCCCGTAGGAATCAGTGGTGGCGCTGTAAGCTGTTGCCGCGGACTTCTTGTCCGGCCTTCGGGAGACGTCGTGGTAGGCGTAGCACGTACTACCAGGTTCAACACCGGGGACATGTGCATCTGCGGGCTCATCCAAGATCCAGACCGCAGAACCAACCTTCCCAAGCTTCACATAGACCTGTGAAGCCGTGTTGACGCCGATGAAGTACCCGTTGTCATTGGCCAGCTTCACGACGTTCTTGTACTGGATTGCCTGCGCCGGAACCGGATTGTTTCCGAACAACCGCTCGAACAGCTTGCCACGCGCCTGGAAGTACACGTCCTGATTGTGGCCGGGCAGGACGACGAAGGCGATCAAGTCAGAATCTATCGCATCCAACTGATCCCGAACCTCGGTGATCCGATTGGCGTAGGTATTGCTGTTCTGGCTCCCAACCTCAATGATGCCATCGTTGCCGACCTCACTGCATCGTGAGATACTGCCCAGGTTCAACTGGTTGTAGATACTCGCCAATTCGTCGAACCCATCCCTAATCTCACGGCCGTCCTCCGGGGTGATGACAACGTACTCGCCGTTCACCGGGCCCGCGTAGGGACCGTTCCTCTTCAGCGACTTGTGAATATCATTTACTCCAGCCTTCCTGTCATCGCCCAGCCGGACATCGAAGTCGTAGGAACTTCCGAAGCTCGGAGTATCGTATCCCAATTCCTTCGCGGTCGTAAGCTTGCTTAGATCCGCTTCACTCCCTGTGAACTGCATCGAATCAAAGTACTGGTCGATAGCCGTAGCAGCCTCCGAAACCCTCTGCTTCGGATCCTTCTTCAGGTCATCCGGAAGCGAACGCCCACGGCTGAAGCTCCCAAAGACAACAGATGCCGGATACGGAAGCTCCATATCGTAATCCGGGATGTAGATGTCAAGCATCTCCTCGTCATCATCCACGAACTCGATATCGTATTTCTTCTTCCAGTACTTCGGCGTGGAGAGGCTCTCCCCGTGGTACTCGAAGGATTTGTCCCCAGCTTTGAACCCTGCACGGCCTACCAGTTCACCGCTCTTCCACTTCGGAAGAACCTGCACATCAACGCGCTCCTCCGGATCCGAGGCCCGGCGAATATCGTCTTGGGACAAGGCCTCCATTATGCGCGTACACGGATCGATGGAGATGGCTGGCTTGCCGTCGATGATCTCCGCCTGGATCTCGTAGGCCTCCTTGAAGTCCGAGGACTGGTCGAGGATATCGTCGACCCTGACATACTTGCGTCCAACCTTCTGGAACCCGTTCTCCGACAAGTGAGTCCTGACCCGGTTCTGCCAGGCTTCTTTGACCTCGTACTGGGTCGCTTTCTTACTGGCCAGGAACTCAGGGTTGAAGCTGTCGTACGTGGCCCTGACCAGATCTAGCTCCTTGCCGTCAGGACTGAGCAGAGTGATATCGCCTTCACTGTCCTGAGGTGCCAGCGATGCGTCGACACCCATCTTGTTCAGGTTCGAGATGATCGCCTGAATGAATGAGATCCTGTCCCGCTTCTCATCTACAGGCAGACCACTCAGTTTCACCCGCCGCATCGACGGATTCTCCGGCGCATTCCGCATCTGGAAAATATTGGTGAGCATCATCAGAACTCACCTCCCAGTTTCTTCTGGAACGAGTCGATATCCAGGTTCGACACGACCTCGTCAGTGATGTACCTGAGAACTTCGACCTGGATGTCTGCCGGGATGTTTCGTCCGTGGACCGTGACCTTCCCCTTCTCGTAGAACGAGACATTGTAGGTCGTGTGATCCGGCAAGTCAACCCTCACCTTTTCCATCGGGTCGTTCTCGTACTGGTGCCAGATCTCGGTCTCCTGAAGACCCGGGAGATACCGTGCTGAGACACTGTTCGGCTTCTGATTGGACGGTTTGAAATTGGCTTCCCGAACCTTGTTCGCCTGATCCACTACACCTTCCAAGTCATCTTTATCGAACTCGACCGCCTCATAGGAAATGTCCGTGTCCAAGAGGTTCGAAACCATTTGGACAACCTCTGTCTCGACGTCCTGGTTCGGCAGGTTGGCGTCGTAGGCCACGTAGCCGTTACCGAGGAAGATGATCGGGTACATATCCGCGACCTTGATCTCCTTGTCCTCCGCATCCAGGGTCGTAACCTCTGTCTCCTCTTCCTGTGCGTACTCGACGTAGCACATCTCGCCCTGGAAGATTTGGAAGCTGCGCGGCAGAGTACCGCTTCTCAGGTCTGCGCTGGACTCCAGCGCCGACATATTTTCTACGCGATTTTCGATCTTTTCGAGATCAATGCCTTCGTTCCGTAATGGTAGTATCTTGTAGCTAGCCATTGTACTCACCGTTTTGCGCGATTCTGGTCTGGATGAATGGTTTAACTTGGTTCTTGACCCTGTAGTACGCTGAACGACCCTGCTTCTCTGACTCGACCAAGCCCTCGGTCTGCAAGTCCTTCAGGTGGTACGACACCGTTGACTTGTCCCTGTCCAGCAGGTCGACAAGCTGAGACGGCCGTATTCCATCCCTGTGATTACACAGCAGCATATGGGTCAGAATCGTTACCTTCGTATCCGACAAGTCGTACACCGTTTCCTCCACACCGTCGAGATTCAATTTCTCCGCCGCAGCATTCACTGACTCCGTACTGCCCAACTCCAGTTCCTTCACAAACGCCTCGCGTAGCGAAGCCAGCAGCAGGTCAGTGAAGACCCGGGGAATACCGGTGCTGTAACGGTAGATCTCTTCAAGGAATTCCTCGGGGAGATCCAACCCGTCATCGGACAGTACCTTGACTACCTGATTCAACGCCTCCAGAGTATCCTTCTCTGAGAACGGGGAAAGGTGGATTTCAGTCGAGGAAGGAAGCACATTTTCAACGTCCTCGCTGTGATGCCGCCAGTACTCAGGAGTCCACGAAGTAACAAGGAATGCGTCTTCAACGACGCCTTCGATTACACGGAGTGATTCAATTAGACTCTCCGACTCTGCCCACTCGCAGTCATCAACATAGACAACAACCTTGTCTAGGCCACGGAGCTCGTCCCTGACCTCGAAGATTCGCTCCTCTTCCTCTCCGAGCTCCATAAAATCGTCTGCCCGGTAGGTTCGCTGCTCGATCTCCGGTTCGATCTGGCCGAGAAGGTTTGAGACTGTTTGAATGAACTGGGTCTTCCCGATTCCGGACACGCCGACAACCGGGAGGTGGTAGACGTTACTTCTCTGTGAGAAGAATCCGATGTACTCCGCGACTTCTTCTAACTCTTCCTCGTGGTTGACTGCCTTCTCCGGGTTCTCCCGGAAGTACTGTTCCAAGTATTCTTGATTTACTTTCTCTGAATCGATCCCTTGGTCCTGTAGCCAGGCCTCATAGTTGCTGATCTGGCCTTCTTGACCTCTTTCGAATGCTTCTTGGAACCGGTTCAGTTTGTCTTGCTCGTCATCCATTGGGTGAAACCACGCTCGTTTTCTCAAACTATACTCTATCAGCAAAACTATTAAAACCTTTCCTGGTTATTGCACTAGTAGGACAGTTGACCGATTCCAGGTCACACCGGAGGATGGGGAAACCTATGCCAGAAAACCCGAACACACTCTACGAAACCGCAGTACAGCTCAGCGAAGACGAAGAAGCAGAGCTAGAGCTAGCCACACTCAAAACACGGGACAACTTCGAGACCTACTTCACCGAAGACGTAACCGACATACGCGCAATCACATACTCGGACTCACCTGAAACACTCCTTAACCTCCTCCAAGACATCGGAACAGACGACGTGAACCTCGAAGTCGTCGTCGGAGACAACACACTCGACTACAGGAAGAAACTACGCGGCAAGGAACAACTCGCTGAAAAACTCGAACGCCTACAACGTGAAAACCGGCTTCGGATCTACCTTGCCAGCCTCAGAAGCAACGAAGTCCACTCCAAACTATACATACTACAACACCAGGATGGCTCCCGAACTAACATTCTCGGATCACCCAACCTCAGCGAACAAGGCTGGGGATCAACACGGCAGAAAAACGCTATAGCCGTCTTCAAAACCGACGGAAACCAGCCGCTCGACAACGTCTTCGACACCTGGTACGACGAGCACAAAGGCTACGCCGACCAGTTTATGCAAGACCTCACCGACCAACTCGAAGAGGTCGACGAAGAAGAACGAGAAGAAATCATACACGCGTGGGTGGACGGCCGCACCACATCCCAGGAAGAAGAAGCCGAACTCGAACAAGAACTGACCGAACGCCTGGACGAGGCAAACGTCGAAAAAGCAACCATCATAGGAGAATTCGAAGACCCGGACCTGACACTGGCCGTCAGCAACAACGAGAACCAGGCCGACCAAACCATCACACAATCCCTGAACGGATTCGACGACATTCTCACAGACCTGAGAGAAGAAACCCGGTCCATCGACGCAGCAATCGACGGCAAAACACTTCGAGCCTCACCCGGTGCAATCAGCAAACACTCGAAAGAGAAGTTCGGAGCACCGAAGATGTGGTTCAACAGCGACGATAAACTCATACTACAGACAGAAAACGCAAGACAGCTCGAACTCACACGCGAACTCCCAGACGAACCAGAGAAGATCGATCAAGCCCTGGAATACCTGGAACAGTACTTCCAAACCGTAGACAAGTTCGGTCGGACAGATCACCCTGAAGCGGTCAAGGCTCAGATGTGGGAGGCCATCATCTGGTTCTTCTGGGCACCGTTCATCAACCGGTACGCAGCAGTCTACAAGGACAACGGCATAGACCTCGACAAGTATCTGCCCAGCCTATACGTCTACGGAGAACCCGGCAGCGGCAAAGGAACACTCACCCGGTACGCCTTCCACCTACTCTCCAACGGCCACGTCACAGAACCCAAAGACGGCGACGACCTAAACAAAACCAACCTCACCAGAGTCCGAAGAGTCGACTCCGTCTTCCCCGTAGTATTCGACGACATCGACCCAAACGACCTGGACATCGAGACCTACCTCAACTTCCGGCAGAAACACTGGACCGGCGAAGTAGATATCCCAGCACTTGCATTCATCAGCAACGACAACCTCCCCCGAAGCAGGATACAGCACCGGGCCAAGATCCTCAATTTCGACATCCAGTTCAAAGACACCCATCAAACCGCGAAATACGTGAACGACCTCACAGAGCGAAGCAACCCGTTATTCACCTGGTTCGCGGAGATTTTCAAAGACAGAGACGTCATAATGCGGAGCCAGGACGCCGACAGCCTCGCAGAAGCCCGGCAAGTCTTCAAAGACCTCTACAACCAGGCAAACCGAGACCTACCAAGCTACTTCCCTGAAGAACCTGCCGAGAAAAAATACGACATCGGGAAATGGATGTGGGAAGACGCATACAGAAGTGATCTCGTCGAATTCCAAAGGCGGAACGGCAACCTCATCGCCAAGTTTGATGACTCACTCAGCGTCTACAGCAGCGTCCGGAAGTACGCCCGCACACTACCAAACGAAGCACGCGCACAGCAGGACGGAAACCAGATACAGATCAAAGCCGAAGAAGCAGTAGACGACTGGTTTCCCTTCAACATCAACGAAGACAAAGGCCTGATCTCAAGGTTCCTGTGAAAGCTCAGAACCGAGGGAGTTCGTTGTTTAGGCTGCTGCGGGTTGGTCTTGTTCAGCTAAACGCACGTACTCATTTCGAGGAAGGTCATTATGGCGCATTGACTGTGTTGTCTGTCTTCCTCAACTCTCAAATGTATTTGGCCAAGACTGGGTGATTATTCCAGGTGCTTCAGGTCGTGTCTGCGGAAGTGTATCTCGGGTATTTCGCCGTTGTCGAGTTTGACGGTGTAGATGAAGTTGTCTTCGCTGTCTCCAGTTACTGAGGAGGCGTCGTCGAAGCTTACGTCGATGATCTCGCCGGTTTTACCGTGGAGGTGTTTGTCGGGTCCGAGTTCTTTGTCAAGTATGAGTTTGACTCGGTCACCTTTCTGGTATGCCTGCGCGATAGATGGATCACTCTGTGGCTTGGTCGAGGAGTTTTTCCTGGGTTAGTGTGGAGATGAGGAGCAGTCGTTCCTGCGCGTTCATCTCTGAGAAGGCGTTCTTGTATCGGTTGATTGTGTCGCGCGAGACGTTGAGTTCTTCTGCGGTCTGTGTCTGGTTGCTCCGGGTGATCGCGTCTACGTATTTGCCGGCTGTTTCTCGGGAAAGCCCGTACTCTTCCAGTACATCGTTCGTGTTCATCCTGCCTCTATGGAAGTAGTTAGAAGATTGATTTTTATTAGAGAACCTCACTGGCCGCAGATCTAGAAACGGGAAAGGAAGTTTAGAATGGTCCATCGTTTGCCTGCCTCATACTGTAGTGGCTTTCTCTGGAGATGATGACGTGGTCGAGTAGTTCGACGTTGATTTTCTCCAGTACTTCCCTGGCTTCCCTTGTGACTTCGATGTCTTTTGCTGTGGCTCCGGCTTTTCCTGAGGGGTGGTTGTGTACGAGGACGACTGCGCCGGCGTTAGTGAGTGCGACGGTCCGGATTACGTCCTGTATGTCAATCTCGACGGTGTCGCGGCTACCGATCCCAATTATTTTGTCTCCGATGAACCGGTTGTCGTTTGTGAGGAAAACAGCGTACAAGTGCTCTTTTTGCTCGTATTTCAGGGATTCGTACCTGTTGACCACGTCGTGAAGTGAGTGTACCGAGTCCGGGTCTTCTTCCTGTACCTCTGCTTTGACAGTGAGGTTGCCGAGTTCCTGCCTCACTTGTTGCCACCTCCGAGGGCTTCCTTGACTGTTGAGGGGTCTCGGCTGATTAGTTCGTCAAGCCGTTGTTTCAAATCCTGGGGTGAGTCGAAGGCTGTGATTGTGTAGCTCTCTACTACTTTGCCGTCCCGGTTTTTGATGTTGTATTCATCGTGCTCCGGATGGCTCCAGTCGACTTTTTCCAAGGTGTAACCTCTGTACTGGAGGGAGTGACCGCAGGGCCGGTTGACCGCATAGTTGTACAATTTTTTGATCTTGCCAAGTTGAGTTTCCGTCTTACGTTTTTGCGACAATCCAATCACCTTATCTTACATGTTGTCTACAACTTTTAAATAATCATCTTACACTTCGGCGGATAGAGGTCTGAAAACCAGCACCGGAAACAGCCCCGAACACTTCACCAAGTACGGAAAACCAGGTGTGAATCAGGTCACACTTACCCCACCCTGGTTTGACAGAGTGGTTTGAATCAGGTTTCAAAGTTGAACGACTTACTGCCGTGTGCGGGTTCACGAAAACGAGGGAGAGGAAAAGTGAGAGGGGGAGGGTTTCAGTCTATGTTGTTGACTGCGTCCTGTTGCCGGGTCGTACTACTGTGCTCGTACTTCTCCGTCGTCCGTTTGGATTTGTGTCGGCATTGTTGGGCGGCTACTGCGAGTCCTTCTTCTTCGGCTACGTAGGTCGCGGTGCTGTGTCTGATGCTGTACGGTGTTAGGTCTCGGTTTTCGAGGTCGAGGTTGGCTTCTTTGGCGATTTTCCGGAAGACGTCCCGGAAGCTGTCTTTGTCGTACCTGTTTTCGTACATTGTGAGCCAGAGTGCGTCCCGGCCGTCGTACTTTTCCCGTGTTTCGCGCTCGTCGAGCCAGCGTTTCAGGATTTGACTCGTCTCTTCTTTGAGTGCGACTATCCAGTTCTCTCTATTTTTGGAAGATTCTTCGCGTGGGATCCTGAGGACGCCGTTTTCGGTGTCGACCCAGTGAACATTACTCCGTTTGATTTCGATAGGACGTAGGCCCGCGTCTAATGCGACGTGGATCATCGAGGTGTACTTGAAGGAGTTTGCTTTCTCCCAGTCTTTCATCGTGATTTCGTCCTTGGGTTTTTGGAGTCTCTGTGAGAGGTATGTTTTCCATCTGTCGCGTTCCTCGGGTGTTACACTGTTGTAGTGGGGTACACTTCCGTAGCTCATTGCGGCTTCCCTCATCTTCCGGCGGTCGTCCTTGGTCAGGTAGTCCCGAGGAGTGTAAGTCGTACTGGGGTCGCTGTATTCGATCTCGGGTTCCCACTCAGTATTTTTGTTGCGGGCTTCGCGTTTCCACTTGAACAACGTCTTGGCCGCTTTCTGGTAGTGGTTCTTCGTGGATTCTTTCATATCCTCCGTGGCGAGGTGGCGCATCCAGTCGTCGGCGTCGTCCGTGGATAATTCTTGGATGAAGCGGCCTTTTCTGTCCCAGACGAACCTGTAGAAGAGGTCGAGGCGGTTCATCCGGTTTTTCGCGGTGCTGTGGCTGTAGCCTTCGGCTTTCTCCGGGTTTTTGCCGAGGCCGAGCATCCATTCTGCGAGTTCGCGGCGGTGTTCGCGGTACGTGACTTCTTGCCTCGGGTTCAGGTATTCTTTCGCGTCGTCTGTGACGAGTACGATCCCGTCAACTTTGTTTTCAGAGCTGTACGTCATAGTTCGATCCTCTGTACTAGATCTAGATCGTTTGCGTGGCAATCTTTAAATGTATAATGTAGTATGCCTGTCTTTTCGTCGAGACCGCTGTAAGGCGTCGGGGTGCCGTATTTGACACCGGGTACTCGTTCTTGCGCGGTGGACATTCTTTCACCGACGAAGAACCCGGTAACTACCGGACGTAACAGCCAGAGAGAGCCTAGGGCGGGAATTGAACCCGCGGTCTCGTCCTTACCAAGGACGCGCTTTACCGCTAAGCTACCCAGGCACGCGTACATCGCTTGGCCGGAGCCGTCTTTATTCGTTTCGATTTACCGGTCGGCGGCCGGAGGTGCGGCGTCGCCACCGGCGAGCGAGAGAATCCGATCGGCCGTCGTCTCGGGGAGCGCAGCGTCCGGCGGCGGGAGGTCGCCGTCGAACCCGCGCGCGATGGCGGCGGCGAACTCGAGAAGGTCGTCGCTCGGGGCGACGCCGGCGGCCGTCGTCCCGGCGGCGACGGCGAGGCGGAACACGTCAGCTTCGAGGTTTCGGTCGAGCGCCGATCGGTCGGCTTCGGCGTCGCGGCGACGGGTCTGGTCCCGTCCGAACGCCCGGACCACGTCGACGGCGCGGTCGGCCGTCTCGGTCCGTGCGAGGAGGTAGAACCCTCGCGAGACGAGCACGTCGGCCGCGAGGATGTCCAGGTCGGCCCGGTTGGCGGCTTCGTCGTCGCCGTCGACCCAGGGCTCGCCGTGAGCGAGTGTCCGCGTCAGGCGGAGCCCCTCGTAGATGAGCTGCACGCCGGCAGCCCGCTGGCGGAGAGGGCCGGCGTCGATCGCCGCGTCGAGCGTCTGCGCACTCAACAGCGTCAGGACGCTGGGCGTCATCGAGGCGTCCGCGAGTCGGTCGCGAAGCACCTCGCGGAGCCGTTCGGGTTCGATGTCGGCGACCGCGTCGCGAGCGGCACGCCGGGCCCGTACGGCGTTGTCCATTACAGATCGGTTGCGGTGGGAGAGCCAAAGACCTTTGGAAACGGCATCCGGCGGGCGGGGTCGGATCGACGACCGGGCAGTCAGCGGTACAGCGGCTCGGGTGACGGCGGCATCGCACGCTTGTGGGCGCTCCGGTCGTACAGTTCGACGACGCGGTCGACCTGTGCGGGCGCCACGTCGAGGTGGCGAACCGTCGCCGCCTTCGAGAGCGGCCCGTCGACGTGCAACGCGAGGACGGCGTCGAGGGTGTCATAGCCCAAGCCCATCTCCTCCTCGTCGGTCTGTCCGGTCCACATCTCCGCCGACGGCGTCTTGGTCACTAGGTCGTCGTCGACGCCCACGTAGGCGGCCAGCTGTCGTACCTGCTGTTTGTAGAGGTTGCCGATGGGATGGCAGTCGACCGCACCGTCGCCGTACTTGGTGAAATAGCCCGTGAGCGCCTCGCTCCGGTTGCCCGTCCCGAGGACGATTCGATTCTCCGCGTTGGCGACGAAGTAGTCGAGCACGGCCCGAATCCGGACCCGAACGTTGCCCGCAGCCGTCCGGAGCGGATCGGTGTCGATCCGGTCGGCGGTCGCGTCGCCGGGAAACGCCTCGACGAAGGCGTCGAAGATTGGGCCGATATCGATCACGTCGTACTCGATGCCGAGGTCGCTGGCGACGCGTTCGGCGTCGCTCATGTTGTCGGCGGCGTTCACCTCGCTGGGCATCACGAGACCGTGAACGCGGTCGGTGCCGAGGGCCTCCACCGCGAGGTGGGCGGTCAGCGTGCTGTCGATACCGCCGGAGAGGCCGAGCACCGCCCCGTCGGCGCCGGCCCGCTCGACCATGGACTCGACGAACGCCGTGATGTGCTCCCGCGTCGCCGCCAACTCCGCCTCCGAGAGACGGAGGTCGAGCGGGGCCGACTCTTCCAGAATGACGGATTCGTCGCTCATCGAACCAGTCTACGGATTCCGTTTTGAAATAAGCTCCCGTTCGCCACCTTCGCTGGACGCGTGTCCGTACTGAGCGGAGTGAATCGACCGGCCAGACAGTTCGTCACTCCACGTCGAGTGTGGGCCCGTTGCCGGTCTCGGTCGCCCCGCTGGCGGCGTCGCGTCGCTCGCCGGTCGTCTCGCGGTCCGCATCCGGGCTGTCCTCCGGAGTGGGGTCCTCCCGGATTCGACGCACGCGCTCGTACGGGAAGAAGTCCCGTCCCGCGGCGTGAGTCACCCAGACGCCGGAGTCGTAGAAGTCGACGGCGTCGGCGTAGAGTGGATCGGCGTCGCTCGCCTCCGCGGTCAGGTACAGTGCGTAGGACGATGGTTCACTCATGACGACCCGGAACTACGCCGGTGGACGGCATAATTCGTTCGCCGAAACGCTACGTTCAAGTGGGCCGCGGGGGAACCTCCGTGCGCACGCGCCGTTGGTCCAGTGGTAGGACAGTGGCTTCCCAAGCCACTAGCCCGGGTTCAATTCCCGGACGGCGCATTTTCGAGCGCGGCGAGAAAATCGCCGGAAGACAATTGAACCCTATCAGGCGTGCACAGCGAACGAAGTGAGCGAGTACGTCTGATTCCGGTTCAATTCCCGGACGGCGCATTTTCGAGCGCGGTGGGAACGCTCCTGACGTGGTCGGCATCGCTGGTTTCGAACTGACTCTCGTCGGTCGTGGCGAAACACCGGTCTTCCCCGAAGATCCGGTCGTTGTTCTCTCTCCAGTCGCCGGGGCGGCCGGATCGTAGACGACTGCCCTCCGCAGTTCGATCCCCCGTACCGGGTCGGCGGTCCCGTTCCTCACAGACCGACGCCGTCGGCCAGGAGTTCGTGGGATCGGAGCGTGTCGTCGTGGTCCGCGACGCTCTGTTGGAGCATCACCTCGTCGACGCCGACGCGCTCCGAGAGCTGTTCGAGGAGACCGGCCAGCGTCGTGGGATCACCCGAAATGGCGCGTGGCCACTCGTCGCCGTCGAGCGTCGCGGGCGTCGGGTCGGGGACGCCGCCGAGTTCGTCGACGGCTTCCGCGACTGACGGCCTCGTGCCGGTGACGCCGCGTTGCATCCGCTCGTACGTCGCCTCGGCGACTGCACGCAGTCGCGCCGCCTCCTCGTCGGTCGGCGCACAGACGGCGTTCACCGCCACCATTCCACGGGGTGCATCGACGCCGCCGGTCGAGGCGGCGGGGCGGAACCGCTCGCGGTACGTCTCGAACGCCCGCGTGGCGAACTGCGGGCGGATGAACGCGGCGAAACAGTACGGGAGCCCGAGTTCCCCGGCGATGGCAGCGCTCGACGGACTCGACCCGAGGACCCACGGGACCGGTGGCGCCCGCCCCGACCGCGGAATCGTCAGATCGCCGTAGGCGTGTTCGTCGGGGTAGTCGTCGTAGAGGTGGTTGACGACCGCCTCGATTCGCTCCGCGTGGTCCGCGTTGGGGTCCTGCACGCGGCGGTCGGTTCCGAGTGCGCGGTCGGCCGCGGGGGAGCCGTTCGCTCGGCCGAGTCCGGCGTCGATCCGGCCGGGTGCGAGCCCGTCGAGGACGCCGAACTGCTCGGCGACCTTGAACGGGCTGTAGTGGTTGAGCAGGACCGCGCCAGACCCCAACCGGATCCGATCCGTCTCGGCGGCGAGATGGCCGAGCAACACTTCCGGGGACGTGCCGGCGATGGTCTCGGCCATCGCGTGGTGTTCGGCCACCCAGAAGCGTTCGTAGCCGAGACGTTCGGCCTGTTTGGCGGCCGCGACGGTGTTTTCGTACGCGTCCGTCGCGGTGCCGTCGTCGGGGACGGGAGACAGATCGACCGCGGAGAGCTTCATGCGCGGGGTGGGGAAGTGCGAGACATAACGGTTCGGGTCGCCGCCGACCGCTCGGATGCGGGTGCAGATGCGGATGCAAACAGCGTCTGCCCTCGACCGTGGACGGCGAGCCGCGGAGCTCGGAACGCGGGCGGGAGGCGAGCGGCCCGTCCCGACACGGTTTTGTCGCGGCCGCGAGAACACCGGTCAAATGCTCAGCAGGCAGTATCTCCGCGAGAATCCCGACGTGGTGCGCCGGACCCTCGAGGATCGGGGGATGGCCGACGACGTGGATCTCGACCGACTGCTGGAGATCGACGAGGAGTGGCGCTCGCTCAAAAGCGAGGGCGACGACCTGCGCCACGAGCGCAACCAGGTGAGCGACCGCATCGGCCGTCTCAAGGCCGAGGGCGAGGAGGAGGCGGCCCAAGAGGCCATCGAGCGCTCGGGGGAACTCAAAGACCGGTTGGCGGAGGTCGAGTCCCGGGCCGACGAACTGGAGGCCAAGCTCGAATCGGGGCTGATGGAGATCCCGAACGTCCCCCGCGACGACGTGCCGGTCGGCGACGACGAGAGCGACAACGTCGAGAGGCGCCGCCACGGCTTCGACGCCCTGCGCGACCTCCCCGCGGAGGTGACGCCCCACTACGACCTCGGCGAGGCTCTCGACGTCGTCGACGAAGCCCGCGGCGCCAAGACCACCGGCGCCGGCTTCTACTTCCTGAAAGGTGACGGCGCCCGCCTCGAACACGCCCTCATCCAGTTCATGATGGACGTCCACCGCGAGCAAGGCTACGTCGACCTCTTTCCCCCGATCCCGGTCAAGTCGACGTCGATGGAGGGGACCGGCCAGCTCCCGAAGTTCGCGGAGGACGCCTACCGCATCGGCGGCGCCGAGACCGACGACTACGACGACGACGACCTCTGGCTCTGCCCCACCGCGGAGGTGCCCGTCACCAACATGTACGCCGACGACATCCTCCTCCGGGACGACCTGCCGCTGAAACATCAGGCGTACACCCCGAACTTCCGCCGAGAGGCGGGCGAACACGGCACGGAGACCCGCGGCATCGTCCGCGTCCACCAGTTCAACAAGGTGGAACTCGTCAACTTCGTCGAACCGGCGGAGAGCTACGAGCGTCTGGAGGGTCTCGTCGACGAGGCCGAGGAGGTGCTCCGGCGGCTGGACCTCCCCTACCGCGTCCTCACGCTCTGTACCGGCGACCTCACCTTCGCGTCCGCGAAGACCTACGACATCGAGGTGTGGGCCCCGGGCACCGACGCCGACGACGGCCCCGACCGGGGGGGTCGGTGGCTCGAAGTCTCCAGCGCCTCCAACTTCGAGGACTTCCAGGCCCGGCGGGCGGGGCTGCGCTACCGCCCCGAGCGCCACGAGTCGGCGGAGTATCTCCACACGCTCAACGCCTCGGGGACGGCCGTCGGCCGCGTGATGGTCGCCATCCTCGAGTACTACCAGAACGAGGACGGGACCGTCACCGTTCCCGAGGCCCTCCAGCCGTACATGGGTGGGCAGGAAGTGATCGAGGGCCACGAGAAGGTGGGCGAGAGCGCCGTCGGCGCGGGCGACCGGGAGTGAGACGACCCCCGTCGTGAGCCAGAACCGTCGTCGCCAGTCGCGGCGATGGCGGCGGCCGGGACACGGCGACGCCGATCCGTCCGAAGAAGCGATCGATCGGCCGTCCCCCGGCGTTTCGACGGGCTCGGAACGGACGCTACCGTTATACCGTCAGAGAGCGAACAGGAGCGTACGATGACCGATCTGCCGTCCGACGAGACCAGGACGACCAGCACGGACGACTACACCCAGACGGAGTACGCCCTGAGCGCCGCCGAGGCCGGCGAGTTCCTGGTCGAACTCGGCGAACTCCTGCAGGCGGGCGAGGACGTGACGCTCTCCGGTGACGGGTTGGAACTCGAATTCGCGTACCACGACACCGTCGAACTGGAGGTCGAACACGTCGGCGGCGACGACGCGGAGCTGGAAATCGAGATCGAACTGTCGGCCGCGAGCGGGGACGAATCACCCCCATCGCTCGGGTAGACGGCCTCCCCGTCCGCGCCAAATCTTGTAGGATCGGCGACCCGAACCGGCGGGCATGGCCGAATCGTCACCTGGAATCGAGTTCACCGTCATCCTCTACGGCGTCGTCGCATCGAACGCCCTGTTTCGGCTCACCCCCGAGGCCACCCTCCGAAACGCCATGTTGTTGTTCGCGTTCGGCGTCCTCGCGACCGACTGGGCCGAGTATCGACTGTCCGCGGCCGCCGTCCCCGACACGCTCGACGCCAACCTGCTCCAGTTCGGCCTCGACATGCTGATTCTCGTCGTCTGGGCGTTCCTACCCGTGATTCCGGCGGCGGCACTCCCCACGTACGTCGCGGTCGTCGCCGTCCTCGTCGCTCTACAGGGGGCGTGGGACGCCGCACTGCTGGAGACGGCTGGGCGTGGCGTCTACGCGCGAGCGGAGTGGGAACTGGTGGCGGCCTACGGCGCGTTGCTCGCCGCCGACGCAGTCGCTCCGTTCCCCCGGTATCTCCTGTTTTCGGGGGCCGTGGGTCTCTTTCTCGGCCTGAAGGGACTGGCCTGGCTGCGGCTGTATCGCCTGGCGAAGCGGACCGGGACGCCGGCGCACATCTGATACGGTCGGCCGGAGACCGACCGAGGGAGTCGGCATCCCGGCCGTCTCGAAACAGGTGCGGCCGACAGGACGGGTTGGCTACGCCGTATACGTCGTCAGCGACTCGACGCCCTCCTCGCCGACGCGGTGGACGTCGACGAAGCCGAACAGGTCGTCGCCGTCGACCGTCAGGAGGCGACCCTCCACGAACACCGTCCCGTCGGTCGAAACACACAGTTGCTCCAAGACGTGTTCGGTGTCGGTCCGGGGACGCTCCTCGCGCATGAACCGGACGAACCGCTCCCGGCCGTCGAGCGTCCGGTCCGGCCGTCGCTGGACGAATCCGGGCGCGAGGAGGGCCGCGAGGCGGTCGTAGTCGCCGGCGTCGATGGCGTCGTAGTAGCCCAGAACGGCGTCGCGGCGGTCCATGCCACCCCTTCAGCCGGCGACGGGATGAACGTTCGGCCGCCACGACGACAACCCCTTTATTCGACGACCGCCTGCCCCCGACGTGGACCTCCACGTGCGCTACGCGGGCGACGACGACCCCGAGAAATGTACGGCCCGCAAGCTCGCGCGGTTCGACCTGGTCGACCTCCACCGCTCGGACCGGGAGACGCCCTACGGCGTCGTACTCAACCCCCACGCGGAGCGGGCGCTCTCCCCGGCCGACGCGACCGGAACGGGCACGCTCGTCGCCCTCGACTGCTCGTGGGAGTCGGCCGGCGAGGCGCGCTTTTCCCTGCCCGGCGAGCATCGCGCACTCCCCTATCTCGTCGCCGCCAACCCCGTCAACTTCGGTCGCCCGTTCCGGCTGACGACGGTGGAGGCGCTGGCGGCGGGACTGGTCATTCTTGGGCACCGCGCCGACGCCGAGCGCCTCCTCTCGAAGTTCACGTGGGGGGAGACGTTTCTCGAACTCAACGACGAGCCCCTGCGGCGGTACGCCGGCTGTGACGACTCGGAGGACGTGGTGGCAGTACAGGGGGAGTATCTGGACCGGTAGCCTCCCGAGGGAAAGCGTTGATGTGCGAGCGCCCCGCAGCGGGCGACGTGCAACTCCGACACCGACGAGTGATCCCCGTCGCGCTCGCGCTCACTGGCCTCGTGGCCGTCGTGATCGGCGTCCGGCAGGGGCTCGTCCACGTGGCACCGGGCTACGAGGGAACTGTGGTGACCGGCTGGGGCGGCGACCTCAACCACGAGGAGCGCCTGCTCACCCGCCTCGGTCTCGTCGGCGTCGCCGGAACGGTCGCCGCGCTCCGGTGGCGACGGCTCGCGGCCGTCCCCGTCGCGACGGGAGGGGTCGTCCTGTTCTACGCGCTCCGGGCGGTCACACACTACGCGCTCGATCCGGGGCTGTACACGGAGGTTCGGACGGCCGGTGGGGCGACCGAACTCGTCCTCGGTGCCGAGCCCATCCTGCTCGTCGTCGGGGGTGGTCTCCTCGTCGCCGCCGGCGTCGTCGGGTGGTGGGAACGCCGCTGGGCCGACGGCGGCGCGTCACCGACCGCAGCGACGTCGGCGAAGTGATCCGAGTGACGCGTGACGACCGGAGACGCCCACCGCCGCGAACGGACGGCCTTTTATCCGCCCGTGTCGAAACGTCGACAATGATTTTCGAAAGCCTGCCGACCACGCCCCGGTCGGAGGAACTCATCGACAAGGCGTTCTCGCGGGCCGCGCGCTCCGGGCGCGCGAAGTCCGGGGTGGAGGCCCAGCAGTCGATGCTGCAGACGGCGGGCAACATCCTCTCGGACAACTTAGAGAACGTGGTGACCGAGTGGCCCGACTTCGGCGTCGTCGATCCGTTCTATCGCGAACTCGCCGACGCGGTGTTGCGCCGGGAGACGGCGACCCGGACCGCCGAGGACGGGACCGAACAGGCGGGTCTCGACGCCCTGCGAGCCAGCCTCTCGGAGGTGACGTGGGCGAGCCGACAGATCGAGGAACTGCAGCGGGAGTACAACCCGAAGCTCCGGAAGACGGAACCGGAGACGGCCAGAAAGCACCGGAAGCAGGCGTTCGCCCGCATGGCAGACGTGGTCGAGGAGATCGAAGACGACCTGCTGCGGGTGGGCGAGGCCCGCGACGCCCTCCGCGACCTGCCCGACATCCGCCCCGACGAACCGACCATCGTCGTCGCGGGCTACCCCAACGTCGGCAAGTCGTCGTTCGTGAACGCGGTCACCCGCGCCGACAACGAGATCGCTCGCTACCCCTTTACGACCCGCCGGATCGGTATCGGCCACTTCGAGCGCGATCACATCCGATACCAGATCATCGACACGCCGGGGCTGCTCGACCGACCCGAGACGGAGCGCAACGACATCGAGAGTCAGGCGGTGAGCGCGCTGGGACATCTCGCCGACGCCGTCCTGTTCGTCGTCGACGCCAGCGAGGCGTGTGGCTACCCGCTGGCGGCCCAACTCGACCTTCGTGACGCCGTTGTCGAGCGGTTCGACGCACCCGTGGTGACGGTCTGTAACAAGAGCGACCGCTCGCGCGACGTCGACGCCGACGCCTACATGAGCGTCACGGCGGGCGAGAACGTCGGCGAAGTACTCGATCTGGCGGTCGAGACGGTCGACTGGGAGCCCGACCTGCCGTCGCGCTAGGCCGCCGTGTACGTCACCTCGACGGTGGCGGTGACCGTGACGGGCGCGGGCAGGATGGCCGTCTCGTCGCTGGCGTCGGCCGCGAACCGAGCGGCCGGAGGGGGGGCGTACTCCGCACCGGTCGAGGCCCGCCGCACGCCCGTCACCGAGAGGTCGGCCGCACTCGCGATGCTCGCCGCGTCGGTCCGGGCAGTGTCCATCGCGCGGTCGAGCGCCGTGGCTCGCAGTTCGGCCCGCCGCTCGTCGCTCAGCGTGAATCGAACGCCGTCGACGCTCGTCGCGCCGGCGTCGACCGCGATGTCGACGGTCTCGCCGGCCCGGCCGGGAGCCGTCTCGACCGCGAGCGCGTGGACCGCGCGGTAGCCGACGACCTCGCTCTCGCTCCCGCCACCGGAGTAGTTGTACACCGGTGCGATGCCGAACGACGTCGTCGTCACGTTCGCCTCGGGGTGGCCGCCGTCGGCGAGCGCCGCCCGGAGGGACTCGACGTCCTGGGCCACCTGCGCACGGGCATCGTCCGCGCCGTCGGCGGTCGCTTCGACGCCGACGCTCACGACCGCCAGGTCGGGGTCGGCGTTCGCCGATTCGGTCGCGGAGACGGAGACGGTCGGTCCGGACGGGTCGCCGTCGGTCGCGGTGGTCTGGAGCGGGCCGACACAGCCGGCAAGGAGGACGAGAGCGACGACGGACAGCGCTGCCAGACGTTTCATACGAGCAACACGCGCCGGGAGTATATCAACCCATCAGCGGGTCGTCCCAGCGACGGCGGACCGCCCGACGCTGTCGGGCGATCCGGCCGGATCGGGGGAGGGTGCCTGCACGCTGGCCGTGGCGGCCGCGCTCGTCTCGACGTCGACGGCGACGTATCTCACCTCGACGGCGATGGGGCGGTCGTCGCGTACGGGTGGGTTCGTGAGCGCACCGAGACGCTCCGCGAGACGGCCGGCGAGTTCCGGTGTCTCGCTCCCCGGCGGGTGGCCGACGGTGACCGTCACCCGTTCCGGGCGGGAGAAGGGGAACGTCTCCTCGTAGGCGACGGTGATCGAGAGCTGTTCTAGTCCGTCGTAGTCGTCGAGGGTGTCGTCGACGGCTAGACGCGTCTCCTCCTCGAACGTCGCGGACCGGTAGGCACCGTAGGTGACGCCCGCGAGCATGGAGGATAGAACCAGCAGGGCGACACCGAGCGTGGCGATGCGTTTCAGCGTCGCCGTCCGCGCCTCCTCGCGGCGGAACCAGCTCTCGGGGCGGTAACCCGTGAGCCACAGCACGGCCAGCGCCGCGAAGTTGATCGAGAGGAAGTTGACGAGGACGAGCACGAACGCGCCGGAGACGGTCCGGGGCGATCCCCACGCGAGGCCGATTCCGACGACAGCCGTCGGCGGGACGAGCGCTGCGGCGATCATGACGCCGACGAGCGCCGTCGAGACGCCGGTCGAGAGGCTGAGTGCGCCGGCGACGCCCGCCCCGAGCGCGATTGCCAGCGAGAGCACGTCCGGAACGAGGCGCTCGCGCACCTCGTCGATGGCGAAGACGTCGGCAGCCTCTAGCGGAACGACGTGTGCGGTCCGGAGGAGTGCGGCGAAGACCGCCGCCGCGACGACGGCCAACACCCCGCCGGCGACCTGGAGTTTCACCCCACGGAGCAGGAGGTCGCGGTCGTCGACGACCGACCCAGTGCTTGTCGCCATCGCGGGGCCGATCAGCGGCGCGATGACCATCGAGCCGACGACGACCGCCGCGGAGTCGAGCAGGAGGCCCGCCGTCGCGACCACGGAGCTCACGACGGTCATGATGACGAACGTCCGCCAGTTCGGCGCGAGCGATCGCGCCCGCGCCGCGAGTTCCTCGCGGGCGATCCGGTCGCCGTTCTCCTCCATCTCCTCGTAGCGCTCGACGAGGTCGTCGAACCGGCGGGAGATCACCGTCTCGGCATCGATGACGACGGTGTACGCGTCACGGTCGAGGCCGGCGTCCCGCAACTGCTCCAACACTGGCTCGACTGCCGCCTGCGGGAGCGGGAAGGTCACCGTGGCCGTGTACTCGCGGCCGCTGGTTTCGTCGGTGACGACGTAGTCGATACCCTCCTCGTCGAGCGTTCGGAGGATCGACTCGCGTTTCCCCGGCGGGATCATGACCTGGACGAGTCGCACGGGCGCACGTCTCGCCGCCCGAACAAATAGTCTGTGTCGAGTCGAGGGCCGGAAGACGGCGCCGGTGCGGGCGATCCGACCACGGGAGGCGGCGATGACGGGGACGCCGGTCGGGATCAGTCGGCCGCCACGGCGTCGTCGGAGTCGGGCGCCGCGTCGTCGCGCCACGTGAAGTAGCTCGCGAGCGCCGGGCCGGTGACGTTGTGCCAGACGCTGAACAGCGCGGGAATCAGCGCCGCCGCCGGCGAGAACAGCGACGTGGCGAGGGCGACCGCCAGCCCGCTGTTCTGGAGCCCCACCTCGAACGCGCACGTCCGGGCACGGTCGTCGGACATCCCCGCGGCCCGCCCGACGCCGAAGCCCGCACCCAGACCGATCGCGTTGTGGGCGACCACGGCGAGGAGGACGAGCGTGCCGGCGGTGAGGATGTTCTCCACGTTCGCACCGACGACGCCGGCGACGATGGCCACGATGGCGGCGACGCTGACGACCGGGAACACGTCGACACCCACCGCGGCCACCCGGGGAGCCTTCCGATCGAGGAGATACCGGATGGCGAACCCGAGCACGACCGGGACGACGACGATCTGGACGATGCTGGTGAACATCTCCACGAAGGTCACGTCGACACCCTCCCCGAGGATGAACAGCGTCCACGCCGGCATCACGACGGGGGCAGCCAGCGTCGTCAGAGTCGTGATGGCGACCGAGAGCGCCACGTCGCCCCGGCCGAGATAGGTCATCACGTTCGACGCGGTGCCGCCGGGCGCCGCACCGACGAGGATCAATCCCAGGCCGACGGCGTCAGGCAGATCGAGGGCGAGATACAGGCCGTACGCCACGATGGGCATCACGACCCACTGTGTCACGGCGCCGATCCCCACGTCGACCGGCCGCTCGATCAGCCGCCTGAAGTCGGCCGGCTGGAGCGTCAGCCCCATGCCCAGCATGATGAGGCCGAGCAGCGGCGTGACGTAGTCGAGAACGGGCACGAACGGCCCCGGGTTCGTCAACGCGAGGCCCGAGGCTAGCAACACCCAGACGACGAAGTACTTACTCGCGAGACGACTCACGCGTGAGATTCGAGTAGTGAGGCTCACGTCGACCGATGCGATTCGAACGGCCGAAAGGGCTGTCCATTCCGCCGTCACGCGGTCGGGGCGGTCAGTCGGGGCTGGGGCCGGGGTCGGGGTCGGCGTCTCGCTCCGGCCGCAGCCGACGCAGGATCGGTATCTCCTCGACGCGGTCACCCAGCAGCGCCCAATCGATCCCCGACGGCTTCGATCCAGCGGCCGTTCGGACGACCCGCTCCGGCGTCACGACGAGATCCATCGGCACGTCGTGAGCCGACGGCGGCGGCGCCGTCTCCGGAGGGACGACCTGTCGCTCGTGGACGGTCGTCGCCGTCGTCGTGTCCCCGTCGACCAGGTCGAACGCCCGAAGTACGGCGAACTCCAGGTCGCTGTACCCCTCGCCCTTGCCGACGCGGGTGCCGGCGTCACTCACCGCGACGCTCCCGGAGACGATCAGGTCGATCGGTTCCATCGAGTCCGGGCCGACCCGGACCCCGTGATCGGCCGACCCGCTGACCGTCGTCGCGTCGTCGACGTCCTCGATTTCGTCGGGGTCCAATCGCAGGAAGCACCGTTCGTCGGCTAGCCGTGGCACCGCCATGTAGACGGTTTTTCCGGCGCGCAGCGCCCGTCGGCGGACGGGAAGCTGCGGAGAGTCGGGATTCGATTTGATCACGTCCGCGTCCCGCCACGCGTCGAGGCTCGCGAGGCGCTCGGCGGCGTCCGCCGCACCGCGGTAGTTCGGAATCCGTCCGTGGGGAGGATACGGAAAGCGTGCCTCGCCGCTCTCCTCTAGCCCGTCCCAGACTCGCTCGCGGAGCGTCGTCTTGTCCATACCGACCGAACGGGCGCCGGCGACAGGAGGGCATCGGTTCCGAGGGGCGACGTCGGACCCGCGGCGCCGTTCCGTCACCGGGGACAGGGTTATTGTCGACGGACGGTTCACTCACACCATCGGCAATGAGCGATTCCGGAAGCCCCGACGGCACCGGCGGCGCCGAGTACGGCCAGGCGGCGCTCGCGTTGACGGTCGTCGCGGCGCTCGTCGTCGCCGCGGCGCTTCTCCCCGGCGCCGGACTCGGTGGCGTCGGGAGCGAGGACGGGAGTGGGGACGGCGGGACGGGCAGCGCAGCGACGGGCACGCCCGCGTCGACCGGAACGGGGAGCGAGACCGAGAGTGCGAGCGCCACGACGACGGCCGGCGCGACGGCGACCCGAACTCCCGACGACGACCGACCGACACCCACGCCGTCGGGTGGGGCGTCCGGTAGCGGGGGGCTCGGCGGCGGCTCACCGAGCGGCGTCCCGCTCTCGGAGCCGCCCGAACGGACACGGATCGGCTCGACCCAGGGGTTCGAGGGGCAACTGGCACAGACCCCGCAGTTCGTCGTCGAGGGGCCGGAGAACACGTACTGGCGGCAGACCGCCTACGCCACGTACACGGGATCGGCATGGGACGGATCACCGGAGTGGCGACCCATCGAGGAGGGCGTCCCCAACGACGCACGGACCGCCGACGGACGGACGATGGAGTACCACGTCACCCTTCTCGTGCCGTCGTCGTCGCTCCCGACGGCGTGGCAGCCCAGTTCGGTCCGGCTGTCGAACCGGAGCGGGAGTGAGGGCGAGGGCGTGGGCGTCGAGGCGTCGACGGTCGGAGGCGTTCGCACCGCGTCGGAACTCCCGGCGGAGACGACGTATCTTGCCCGGAGCGCGGCGCCGCCGTCGAATCCGGCGACGCTCCGTGCCGCGGGCACCGACTACCCCGACCGGATCGAGCGGCGGTACACGCAGCTGCCGGCCGAGACGCCCGAACGCGTCGGCGCGTTCACCGACGACCTGACCGCGAGCGACGAGACGCCGTACGAGACGGCGGTCACGGTGCAGAACTGGCTCCGACAGAAGCCGTACTCGCTGAACGCCAGCCACGAGGCCGGCGAGCCGGTGGCCGACCAGTTCATCTTCGAGATGGAGTCGGGATACTGTCAGTACTACGCCACGTCGATGGTCGCCATGCTCCGGACCCAGGGGATTCCGGCGCGGTACGTCGTCGGCTACGCGCCGGGCGAGCGGGTGGGTGACGACCAGTATCTCGTCACCGCCGACCGGGGTCACGCGTGGGTCGAGGTGTTCTTCCCCGGCGCGGGCTGGGTGCGGTTCGACCCGACCGGTTCGGGGCAGTTGCCGGTGCAGAACCCCCAACCGCCGTACGACATCTCGCTGAACCGCTCGGCGGTGGCGGGCGCGCCCGTCACCATCGACGTCGCGAAAAACGACACGCCGGTCGTCGGTGCGCCGGTCGAAGTGAACGGCGAGCGCGTCGGCTGGACCGACGCGAGCGGGACGGTGACGACGCGACTCCCCTACGACGCCGAGTTCACCGTCACGGCACGACCGCCGAACGCGGTGACGAAATACGGGGACGACAGCGAGGCGCTACGCGCCTCTGGCAGTCGGCCACAGGCCGACGACAGCGAGGCACCACGCGCCTCTGGCAGTCGGCCACAGGCCGACGACGGGACGGCCACCGACCACTGGGCAGGAGGCGCGACGCTCCAGGCGGGCGGCGCGGCGATTCGCGCCGACCACGACGGGACGGCGGCGAATCACTCCTCGCGGACCTACCGAAGCGACACGAACGTCACGCTCACCGTCGAAGGTGATCCCGTCGCCGGCGGCGGAACGACCGTCCGGGCGACGATCAAGGACGTGCCCGTGCGCGGGGCGACGGTGACCCTCGACGACGAGCGCGTCGGGACGACCGGCCCGGACGGCCGACTCGGCGTCTCGCTCGCCGACACCTCGCCGGGGGAACACCGCCTCGCAGTACGTCGGGGAGCCGCCGACGGGACGACGACGATCACCGTACTGGCGGCGAACGCCTCGACGACGACGGTCACACCGAGTGCCGATCCACCCCCGCTGAACCTCTCGGTCTCCGCGACGCCGCTCGCACTCCCCGGGCGGCCGGCGACGGTGACGACGACCCGAAACGACACGCCGGTCGAGGGGGCGCGCGTGACGGTCGGCGGGACGCAGGCGGGGACGACGACCGAGAACGGCACGCTCGGCGTCTCGCTCCCGATCGCGGGATCGGTCGCCGTCGTCGCCCGCGGTCCGGACGGGGCGAGCGCGCGGACGACCCTTCCGCTCGCCCGCAACGCCGTCGGCGTCGGCGTCGGCGGGCTGGTCGGCGTCGTCCTCCTCGGCCGCGCGGCACGGCGACGGGGGCTCACGCCGCGCCGCGTGGGGGGTGTGGCCACGGCGTGGCTGTCGCGACTTCTCTCGTGGACGGCTGCCGCCTGCGTTCGCGCCGCGGAACTCCTTCGGGCCGCGGGGCGGGCGTTCCGTCGCGGCGCCCGCCACCTCGCGACGCTCCCGGAGCGACTCGCCACTCACGGGCTGTCGGCGCTCGCGGCCCTCGATCCGCGACGGCTCGGCGGAGTGCTCCGGTGGCTCCGGCGGTGGATGGCCGGCCTGCTGGCGCGCTCCGAGTCGGCGGCGGGGTCGGCCGAGCAGCGATCGGGGAGAGCAACGGCCACGGCCGCCGACCCGGACGAGGGACGGTCGGTGCCGACGCTCCGTGAACTCTGGCGCGAGTTCGTCGCCCTCGTCGCACCCCCACGGCCGACGACCCGAACGCCGGGGGAGATCGCCCGCTACGCCATCGACCACGGGCTGCCGGCGGAGCCGGTCAGGGCGCTGACCGACGCGTACCGCGACGCCGAGTACGGACGACTCGCGCCGGAGGAAGGACGGCTCGCACGCGCCCGCGAGGCGCTGCGGTCGATCCGCGAGGCTGCGGGGAGGAGCGAAGAGTGACCCGCCTCACGTGGCGACGGGTCGCGGTCGGTGCGGCTCTCGCCGGCGTCGGCTTCGCGGTCTGGGTCGGCTACGCTCCGGAGACGCTCCCGGCGTCGATCCGGAGGGGCCTCGTTCCGGACGTCGACAGCCGAATCGCGCTGGCGATGGCGGGCGCAGTGGCCGGGGTGATCGGCCTGCTGTACTCGTGGCTCACCGAACCGGACGCCACGGCGCCGCTGTCGGAACGGGCGGCGACGAAGCCGGCGCGGACGGTGACGGTCGCCGGAGCCGACCTCTCGGTGCAGTACGAGCGGTTGGTCGAGAACGGGCCGCCCGCGGATCCGGAGCGTGATCCGATCCGGCGGCGGCTCCGCGACGTCGTCGTCGAGAGCGTCGAACGGGAACGAAACGACGCGACGGCCTACATCGACCGGGGAGCGTGGACCGACGATCGGTACGCGGCGGCTTTCCTCACTACCGCGCCGACGGTCGACTACCCGTGGTATCACCGCCTCTACGCGTGGCTCTACCCCGGTCGCGCCTACGAGCGGCGAGTACACCGGGCGCTCGCCGCCGTCGAACGCACGTGTGCGGATCGGCTGTCGGGATACGAGCCGCCGCCGTCGTCGCCGGACGGTCGTCTGCGGGCCCTCCGTGCGGTACTGGAGGGGTCGTCGTGACGCGGCGCGTCCGGCGGTACGGCGGCCTCGCGGCGGCGACGGTCCTGCTCGTCGCCACCGGCGTGGGGACGGGAACGCCGACGCTCCTGCTCGCTGGGGTCGTCCCCCTCGCGTTCGTCGTCCAGGGGGCGCTGTCGACGCTCGAACCGATCGACGACCGAGTGCGGATCGAGCGCGAGCTTCGACCGGAGACGCCGCTGCCGGGACAGCCCGTCGAGGTTCGGCTGACGGTGACGAACGTCGGCGAGTCGGTCGTACCGGACCTGCGAGTGCAAGACGGGGTGCCCGAGGAGCTGGCGCCCCGGGAGGGCGAACCGAGGGTCGGCGCGGCACTCCGGGGGGGCGAGTCGGCGACGGCGACGTACACGCTGACCGCGAACCGCGGACGCTACGCGTTCCGGCCGGTCCGGCTCCGTGCGGCGAGCGTGAGCGGAACGGTCGTCGACGAGGTGGCTCGCGAGGCTGACGGTGTCGGGAACTTCGAGTGTCGGATCGACGCCGAGGACGTCCCGCTTCGGCGACGGACCACGGCCTTCGCGGGGTCGCGGGCGACCGACACCGGCGGCGTTGGCGTCGAGTTCCACGCCACTCGCGACTACCGCGCCGGCGATCCAGTCTCCCGAATCAACTGGCGGCGGTACGCCAAGACGGGCGACCTCTCGACGGTCGAGTACCGCGAGCAACGGGCCGCGCGAGTGGCGGTAGTGATCGACGGTCGGCGGCCGAACCACGTCGCCAACGAGGCGGCGCTCCCGACGGGCGCGACGCTGTGTGCCTACGCCGCCACCCTCGCGGTCCGGGTTCTCCGCGCGGAGGGCCACCACGCCGGCGTCGGCGCACTCGGAACCACCGACCCGATCACCGGCCGCCGGCCGGCGTGGGTGCCACCGGACGCCGACGGCTTCCCGGCCCGCGCGGCCGCCGTCTGCAACGCCGCCGCGACGGGCGACGGCGAGGTGGTGACGGGGACGGAAGCCGACGGGGACGGGCGCGCGAGCACGGCCACGACCCGCGCCGACGGTGGGGGCGACGCCGACCTCCGCCGACTGCTCGGACGCCTGCCCGCGACGGCACAGGTGATCTGCTGTACGCCCGCCCTCGACGACGCGGCGGCATCGGCGGTGAAGTCGATCCGGACACAGGGCCACGAGACGACCGTTCTCTCGCCGTCGGTGACACCCGACTCCGTCGGGGGGCGGGTCGTCACTCTGGAGCGTGGCGTTCGACTCGACCGGATGCGAGGGGTCGGTGCGGCCGTCGTCGACTGGAAACGCGAGGAACGCCTGCCGGTCGCACTGGCACGCCTACTCCAGGGAGGAATCCGGTGATGGCGACGGGGTCGTCGGATACGACGCTCGGTGCCGGTGCCTCCCGACCGGCGAGCCTGACGGTGGCACTCGCCGTCGGGATCGGCCTGTTCGTCGCGGGGATGACCGGCGGGACCGGGGCGGGTGTCGCGACGACCGGTGCGGCCGGCGTCGCGCTCGGAATCGCGACGCTCTGTCGCGCCCGCGACGGTCCCGCGGCCGCGGCCGCTGGGGCGGCGCTGACGCCGGTCGTCGCCCTCGTCGGCGTCGCGGGATGCGTCCTCGTCGCGGCCGAGCGCGGCGCCCTCGCGAGCGCGGGCACGGGGGGTGGTGAGTGGCCGCCGGCGGTCGTCCTCGCGCTCGGCGTCGGGACGGCGGCGTTCGGGGCGGTCGGCACGCTCGGCGACGGGATCGGCGAGGGGGCGGTCCGACGGGTGCTCCGCTCCGCGACGGCGACAGCGACGGTCGTCGGGGTGGCGCTCGTGGCGGTTCTCGCGCCCCGAGCGAGCGTGAGAGACGCGCTCCCGTCGACCGCGTTCGATCCGGGAGCGCTCCTCGTTCCGGTGTTGTCGCCCGGCGGGCCGACAACCTCGCTGGTGTTCGCTTTCGGGCTCGTCGTCGCCGCGGCGCTCTCCTGTCGGTGGGCGCTGTCGTCCCTGCCCATCGCCGAGTTGGCGCCGCGGGCACGACGCGAGGCGACCGAACGAGCGATCGATCGTGTCGACGCCAGCCTCCGCCAGGCGGCGACGTACGGCGTGTTGGCGACGTGCGCGAGTTTCACGACGGCGATTCCGGCCGTCCGGGAGGCGCTGCCGGTCGCCGGTCTCGCGGCGCTGGTCGCGCCCACGGCGCTGCGGGTGCTCCTTCTCGCTGTCGCGGCCGTCGCCGCAGCGGTCGCACTCGCCGCCCGCCTCCTCCGGTCCGTGGCCGGCGAGGCGGCGTCGGCGCTCGGGTGGATGCTCCCCGCGACGACCGGCGGGGTCGCTGTCGTCGCCGTCGCCCTCGCCGTCGGCGCCGGGGGGACGGTGTCCCGACTCGTCGGCGGCCTCCCACCCGGCGTTCGTCCGGCTGCGACGGACCTGCTCGACACGCTCTCGCCGACGGGGGTCGTCCTCGGCGTCGCCGTCGCCGCCGTCGGCGTGCTGGCGGCCTCGCTGACGGTGCTCGTCGTCCTGCTGGGCATCGACCTGCTCCCCACCCGTGGGAGCGGCGGCGCGCTGGCCGGCGCGGGACTCGCGGCGTGTGCGGTCGTGCTCGGCCTCGGGACGGCGCCCGCGCTCGCGACGTTCGTCCTCGTTGGTCTGGGCGTCGTTGTGTGGGACGTGAGCGACCGGGGGGTGGGCGCGCGCGCTGATCTCGGGCCGCGATCGGCGGCGGGCGTCGAGGCCGTCCACGCCGTCGGGAGCGTCGCCGTCGCCGCCGTCGGCGTCGGCGTGGCGTGGCTGGCGTTCGCGCTCGCGGGCGCCGTGGCGCTCCCGGACGGCGCGCTCGTCGGGACGGTCGCCGCCATCGCGGCGGCGGTGATCCTGCTCGGCGTGCTCCGGGGCTAGTCGGCCGTCGCCGCGGGTACGTCGACGCCGTCGAGGATGTCCGAGACGACGTCGGCGGGATCGGCGTCGCGGATGGACGCCTCCGAGGTCAACACGAGACGGTGGGTCAGGACCGGCGGCGCGACGGCTTTCACGTCGTCCGGCGCGACGTACGATCGGCCGGAGACGACCGCACGGGCGCGGGCCGCCTCGTAGAACCGTTGGATTCCGCGGGGAGAGACGCCCACCGCCACCCGGTCGTCCTCACGAGTCGCCCGCGCCAGGTCGACGAGATACTCGCGAACCTCGGGGGCGACGGTGACGGTCTCCGGAACCTGCCGGAGAGAGACCACTCGGTCGGCGTCGACGACGGCGTCGACGCTCGGTTTCGTCGACGTCCGGTTGCTCCGCCGTTCGAGGAGTTCGAGTTCACCCGCCCGGTCCGGATAGCCCATCGACGCCTCGACGACGAAGCGGTCGCGCTGGGCCTCCGGCAGGCGGAACGTCCCCTCCTGCTCGACGGGATTCTGGGTCGCGACGACGAAGAACGGTTCGGGGAGCGCGAACGTCTCGCCGTCGACGCTCACCTGTCCCTCGTCCATCGCCTCCAGCAACGCGGACTGGGTCTTCGGCGGCGCGCGGTTGATCTCGTCGGCGAGGACGACGTTCGCGAAGACCGGTCCACGCTGGAAGCGGAAGCTCCCCTCGTGTTCGTCGTAGACGTGCGTACCCGTGATGTCGCTGGGGAGGAGGTCGGGCGTGAACTGGATGCGGTTGAACTCGAGGCCGAGAGCGTCCGCGAACGCGATGGCGGTCAGCGTCTTTCCGGTTCCGGGGACGTCCTCGACGAGGACGTGTCCGCGGGCGAGCATCCCGGTCAGGACCGTCTCCAGAACGGCCCGGTCGGCGACGACAGCCTCGCTCACCCGGTCGACGATGTCGCTACAGAGGCCCGACGCCGTCTCGACGTCCATCGGTTCGCTCACGGCGTCGGCCAGGGCGCGTTCGTACATAGGTTTTCGGTGTCACGGCCCAAGATATCCGCCACCCGAATCGTTCATTATCGACCGGTTCGGACCCTCTAGCGCCAGTATTATCCCTCTCGGCCACGTAGAGAGACCAATGACCCCCTCCCCCGATTCGGCGCCGGTCGACGGCGACGCCAACGCCAGCAAGACGACCCTGTTCTGTGGGGACTGTAGCCACGCCAGCCCCGTCGACGGCGACTGGACCGTCCGCACCGTCGGCGGGCGCCGGCGCGTCCGCTGTCCCGAGTGTCGAGGCGTCGTCGACGAGCGACGCCTCTCCGGGGACGGTCGTGTCTCCGACTCAGACTCCGACTCCGGACCCACCTCCGAGACACCGGTCCAGCGCTGCGTCGCCGTCTTCCGCCACTACTGGTCGGCGTGGACGACGCTGCTGGACGGGTCGCGCGCCGACTGCTAAATCAGGCGTACCGACCTCGGTCCTCGACCTCTCGCAGCCGCTCGATGACGGCGTCGTCGCCGACCGCGTCGTAGCCCGCCTCGAACGCCGAGAGCGTCGCGTCCGCGTCGGCGTCGGTGGCCGTCCCGCGGACGCTCCCACCGAAGACGTGACAGTCCATCGCGTGATCCTCGACGTGGCCACTGTGGTAGCCGAGGCCGAAGTCGATGAGATACACCCGCTTTCCGACCCGGACGTTCCGGACCGTGGGGTCGCCGTGGACGATGCCCGCGCCGTGGAGCCGTGCGAGGTGTTCGCCGACCGTCCGGGCCCGCTCCGGCGTGAGGGCGGCGCCGAGATCACGGTCGCCGACGCGGTCGAACGTGAGCGTCGCCTCCGGGACGTCGACATCGCGGACGACCGGCGTCGGCACGCCCCGTCGGCGAGCGTCGCTCGTGAGGCGCGCCTCCGCGACCGTCCGCTCGCGGCGGAGTCGGGCGTCGAGGGCGGGGTGGCGGTACGCCTTCGGAAGCCGGCGTTTGGTCACCCGCTCCTCGCCAATCGTGACGACTGCCTCGGCGCCCTGCCGTTCCGCCGTCTCCACCGGCGTGAACGACACTGGCGCCTCGCCCGCCCGCCACGTCACCGTCACCTCGTCCGGGCGGAAGTTCGGGTCGACCGCCGACTCCTCGATGGGTAGGGTATCGCCCGCGGCGAACATCTTCGCGCCGAGAACCGCGATCATGCCCGCGTTGTCGCGGAGAAAGCGCGGCTCGGGGGCGTAAAAGTCGGCGCCGCGGGCCGCACACATCGTCGCCAGCATCTCCCGTAAGCGCCCGTTTTGCCCGACGCCGCCGCCGAGGACGAGTTCGTCCGCACCGGTGAGCGACAGCGCGCGTTCGGACACCTCGGTCAGCATGGCGAAAATCGTCTCCTGAAGCGAGAAACAGACGTCCTCGACCGGCGTCCCGTCGTCGTAGGCGTCCTTCGCGGCGCTCATCAGCCCCGAAAACGAGAAGTCCATCCCCTTGACGACGTAGGGGAGGTCGACGTACTCGCCGTCCCGGGCGGCCGCCTCCACCTTCGGCCCACCGGGGTGTGACCAGCCGACGTGCCGAGTGAACTTGTCGAGGGCGTTGCCCACGCCGGTGTCCATCGTCTCCCCGAGGACCCGGTACCGACCGTCGTGGTAGCCGAGCAGGTGAGCGTTGGCGCCGCTGGCGTTCAGACAGACTGGGGCGTCGAAGCCGGCGCCGTACCGACCGATCTCGAGGTGGGCGACCATGTGGTTCACCCCCACGAGCGGCACGTCGAGAGTGCCCGCGAGAGCGCGGGCGGCGGTTCCGACGATGCGCAGGCAGGGACCGAGACCCGGCCCACGGGAGAAGGCGACGGCGTCGATGGGGCCGTCCGCGGCGTCGAGGACCGACTCGATCACGGCGGGAATGGCGTCACCCATGTGTTCGGCGGCCTCTCGCGGGTGAATGCCGCCGCTCTCCGGCTGGTAGGCGTCGGTTTCGACGTGAGGGTTCTCGGCGGCGAGGGCGGGGGGCGCATCGGGATCGAACTCGAAGACTGCGGCGCTGGCCGCCCACGCCGTGCCCTCGATGCCGAGGACTCGCATCCGGCGGTACCGTTACGCTTCTTCGGCTTCTGCCTCGGTCTCGTCCGCGTCCTCGCCGTCGGGGCTGATCTTGTTCCGGTCGAGCATGTGGTCTTGTTCGACGTCGCGGGCGTGGTCCGGGCTCTCGTACACCTTGGCGTAGCCGATCGTCTTGCGCATCCCGAACTTCGTGTCGAGTTCGTGGACGACTACTTCGGCGGAGTCCTTGTTCAGTTTGGCCGCGAGGCTGTCACGAACCGAGAGACGGGAGGGCGTCGCCTCGTCGTGCGTGATCTCGAATCGGACGTCGGTCCGGTGCAACATTGGGTTCTCGTCTTCCGCGATGATGTCGATATCCATCGTTCAGTTACCCGTACGTGGTCCCGAACCGGACAAAAGGATTACGAAGCGGCCGGCGACGGGTCACGCGCCGAGCAGCCCGAGCGCGGCGTCGGTGTCGCCGTCCATCCGGGTGAGCAGATCACGTGCCAGCGTCCGGCTCTCGTTGGTGACGGGGACGAGCACCATCCCCTCGCCGGGCTGGCCGTAGACCACGCAGCCACCGCGCGGCGTCGCGAGGATAGCCGGGAGCGCCGCCAGATCCTCCTCGCCGTCGACACCGATAGTGGTCGGTGCGTCGCAGTCGAGGGCGGTCACGAGCGCGTCGAGGAGCTCCCGCGAGAGGGTCGCCGGCGGGTTCGACACCTCGACGTCGGGGGAAGGGAGCGAGCGACGGATCGACTCGTCGACGCGGTGGCGCTCGGTTTTCCCGTCGACGATCGCCACGTCGGGCGGTCGTCCGGCGTCGTAGAGGTGGGCGGTGACCACGTCGCCGACGGTGACGAGCGGCGTGCCGGCCTCGTCGGCCGCGAGTAGAGCCGCGGGATCGGTGAAGACGGCGCCGAGGGGATCCTTGAACGCTCCCCGCAGATCCTCGGGGAGGTCGAGCACGGTCAGCGAACCTTGAGTGCGTAGCCGCCGGGCGTGGAGACGTTCATCTCCGCTGCGACCTCCGAGTGTTCGGGATGGGTGATGATGACGTAGCCCGCCCAGTCCTCCGTGAGGCTCGACGATCCGCAGTTCGCACACGTCTGCGTGTCGGGATCGTTGATGAAGTGACACTCACGGCAGGCGAGGCGGTCCTCGGCCATCAGTTACCCTCCATCTGCGCCTCGCGCTTCTGGCGCTCCTCCTCGAGCCACCCGTGCTTGCCCAGCCCAGGCTGTTTCGCCGTCAGGCCGATCTTGCTGTCGCGGGGGTTGCGCTCGTCGACGCTCTTGGTGACGATGCGCACCCGAATCTCGTCGCCGACGCCGAGCGTTCGGTTCGTCTCGGTCGAGGCGAGCTGCTGGTTCTCGCCGTCGTAGGCGAGATATTCGTCGGAGATCTGTGAGACGTGGAGCAGGCCGTCGACGGGACCGATCCCGACGAAGGCACCGAACTCCACGACTTCGACGACCGTCCCGTCGACGACCTCCTGCATCTGTGGATCGAAGGTGATGGCGTCGAAGTCGGCCTCGTAGTAGACGCCGGGGCGGTTCGGCAACACCGCGCCGTCGCCGATGTCGTTGACTTCGACGACGCTCACGACGCTCCCTACCTCCTCGTCCATCCGTCCTTCGAGCTTCTCCTGGAGCAGGCGCTTCACCCGCTCGGGCGTCACGTCGGCGAGGTGCCGCGGCGGCACCTCGACCGTGTCCTTGAGTCGTACCCGTTTGTACATGCTAAGGTTGTGTTATGTTCAGTGTGTTCCGACCCCTTAAACCGATTACCCGAACGCCGCGTTCGAGCAGGCGGTCCCGAAGGGGCTGGTCGTTCGTCACGACGTATCCACACTCGCCCCGATCGGCGAGTTCGACGAGCGCGTCGTCGGCGTACGACGTGTCGGTCTCCACCACGCGGCACCGCTCGGCCAGGTCGCGACCCACGCTGGCCGCGACGGCCTCCTCGCTGCCACCCGTCGCGAGCCGGTCCAGTTCCGCAACCACCGCGGCGGGCGTCACGAAATCGGCGTCGCCCAGCAGGCGGTCGAGTTCGTCGAACAGCCGCACGTCGCATTCGACCGGCATCATGAGCGCGCTGGTGTCCATGGCGACGGGTTGGGGTGTCACTTGAGGGTGCCGATACCGATGAGCCGCCAGCGCGCGCCGACGCGGCGGTTGATGGCGATCTGATCGCCCGACTCGGCACAGACGGGACGCTTGAGCGACACCTCACACTCGCCGGATCGGGCGCTGGTCACGGCGCCGACCGTCGTCGCGGTGCCGACGGTGAGCATCAGCGGCTCGCCGGTGGAGATGTCCTCGATTTCCTCCTCTTCCTCGCCGACGACGCGGTCGAGGAGTTCGACGTCCATCTCGAAGGACTCGTAGGTCGGGGGGAGCGTCCCGGGGTCGCCCGCGACCTGTCCCGCCAGCGCGTCGCCTTTCGTCAGTGCCGGATCGAGACCGGTGCCGACCCCGAGGAGACCGCCGGGGTTGGCCGTCTCGACTGCCTGGCCGCCGGCCTGGAGCGATCGGACTTCGGTCGTGATCGGGCGCCATTCGGTCTGACCACCCTCCTCGACCTCGCGACCGGGACGGAGTTCGAGTTCGTCGCCCACCTCGAGTGTCCCGTCGACCAGACTGCCGCCGACGACGCCGCCGTTGAGATCCTCCCACGTCGTTCCCGGGCGGTTGATGTCGAAACTGCGGGCGGCGAACATCCGCGCGGCGTCGCTCTCGTCGCGGTCCGGCGTCGGAATCTCCGCCTCGATGGCGTCGATGAGGAGATCCATGTTCACCTCCTGTTGGGCGCTGATCGGGACGATCGGTGCGTCCTCGGCGACGGTGCCTTCGACGAACTCCTCGATCTGCTGGTAGTTACGAACCGCCTGGTCGCGGTCGACGAGGTCGATCTTGTTCTGGGCGATGACGATGTTCTCGACGCCGATGATGTCGAGTGCCATCAGGTGTTCCTCGGTCTGAGCCTGCGGGACCTCCTCGGTCGCGCTCACGACCAGTACCGCGCCGTCCATGAGCGAGGCCCCCGAGAGCATCGTCGCCATCAGCGTCTCGTGCCCCGGTGCGTCGACGAAAGAGACCGTCCGGAGCACCTCGCTCTCCGAGCCGTCGGGACAGGTCTCCTCGACGGTGAACGCCTCCGGTTCCTCGACGCCGGGGCACTTGCGGAAGGTCGCGTCCGCGTACCCCAGTCGGATGGAGATTCCGCGTTTCATCTCCTCGGAGTGTTGGTCCGTCCACGACCCGCTGAGCGCCTGGACCAGCGTCGTCTTGCCGTGATCGACGTGACCCACGAGGCCGATGTTCACCTCCGGTTGCTGGTGTGTTTCCGTCGCCATTGAGAGTAATCTTGGAGGATTTTCGCCCCCTGGCGGTGATAAACTTGCTGTTTGCCGACGCGGGAACTCCACCGATCGACGCCTCTTTGCACCGACCGACCCCACGGCCGCTATGCTCCGTTACGTCACGACGAACGCGGGAAAGGTCCGCGAGGCGCGCGAGTATCTCGACGACGGCTCGGTCTCACAACTCGATTTCGACTACACCGAGATTCAGTCGCCACGGCTCGAACCCATCGCCGCCCGTGGGTCACGGGAGGCGTACCGCCACGCCGGCGGTCCCGTCCTCGTCGACGACGCCGGCCTGTTCGTCGACGCCCTCGACGGCTTCCCCGGGCCGTACTCCTCGTACGTGGAGGAAACGGTCGGCGTCGAGGGCGTGGGACGACTCGCCCGCGGGGTCGACGCGTCGACGCGAGACGCGGCGGATGGGCGGACGCGGTCCGACGAGGCCGGCGATCCGGAACCGGCCCGCGCGGCCTTCCGCTGTGTGCTCGCGTACTGTGACGGCGAACCCTTCGACGCCAGTCCCGATCCGGTCGACCGGGGCGAACGGGCCGCGGCAGCCGCGGCCGACGAGGCCGACACGAGCGACGCCGACCTCCCCGTCAAACTCTTCGAGGGCGTTGTCCGCGGGCGTATCGTCGAGCCGCGCGGCGACGGCGGCTTCGGCTACGATCCCATCTTCGAACACGAGGGGACGACGTTCGCGGAGATGAGCCCGACCGAAAAAAACGCCGTCTCCCACCGCGGCCGGGCGCTGGGGAAGTTCGCCGAGTGGTACGCGACGCGGGAACAGTAGGCGCGGCCGAAACGATTTGACGCCGGCGCTCGACGGGAAACCGTGTCCCTCCACCCCGTGAAACGGCTCGCGCCTCACTCGGTACCGCTTCTCGTCTACGGCGTCCTCGGTGCCGTCCTGATCGCCGTCCCGCCGCTCGCCGTGGGGGCGCTCTCTCCCGGCGAGGCGTACGTCATCGCGGCGGCGCTCGCGATTCTCGGCGCCGTCACCGGCGCCCCGTACGCGGCCCTCGTCGCCGTCGGGACGCTCCCCCTAGTGTGGGCGGGACGTGGCGGATACGCCTCGCCGGAGGCGGTGGTCGACGGAACCGCCACCGGCTGGATCGCCGTCCGGCACGTCGTCGGGGGCGGTTACGCGCTCGCGTCCGCGAGCGTCGGGAGCGCCCTCGTCGGGGCGGAGCTGGCCGGCCTCCCGCTCCCGGCGGGCGTCGCGGTGCCGTCGGGAGTGATCGTCGGCGGGCTGCTGACCGGGGCCTCGTTCGCCGCGCTCCAGTCGTGGCGGTACCGGCCCCTCGGCGTACCGCTCGACCCGAAGACGACCGTCGAGACGGTGGCGCTCGGAGCGTTGCTCGCGCTGGCTCCGGCGGTCGCGTACTGGCGTTTCGGAGGGGGGCTGGGCGGGCTGTGACCGACGACAATCACGCCCGCGGATCGCAGTCCGGCCCTGGATAGTCGCCGCCGACGACTTCGCGATAGAGGCTCTCGGCGTCGAACAGCGCGACGAACGCGCGGGGATGGCGAGGGCTGGTCTCGACGCGACCCCGGATCGCGGCGCCGGCCGTGGCCGACAGAAGCGAGTCGTCGAGCGTCAGGAGCTGCATCGCGCCGCCGCGGTAGGCCGAGGCGAGCGCCGGGTGGTCGGACGCCGGGTGAGAAACGGGGTCGCGCTCCCGTTCGACTCGCTCGCGCCAGTCCCGAGCCAGGTCGGCGTCGCCGAGATTTCGGATCACCGCCGCGGCGTCGTCGAGCAGGTGGTCGCTGGCGACGAGAGTCAGCCACGAGTGCTCGCGGACGTGATCGAGCGCGGTACGGGCGGGGCCGCCGACGAGGAGGTCCGCCGCGAGAACGCCGGCGTCGGCGGTCACTCGGGCGGGCGAGGGCTCAGTCGTCGGCATCCGTGCGGTACCGGTCGAGCGCGTCGATCACGTCCGTCTCGGTTCGGTCGTAGCGCTCGGCGCGTACGAAGAGGTCGGCCCAGGTCACGGAGTGTGTGGGCGGGGCGGAGCAAAGAGCCTTGCCCGACGAATATCGCGTGACGGCATACCCCTGTCTGACGCACTTTTATAATCGGGCACGGATAGGGTTGGACTGGGCGCGCACCCCGGCTTCAGTTCCCATCCTCCCCACCCGCGCGCCCGGCACACCCCACTGGCACCTCGGTGCTCGGCGCCGTTCCCCCACGGCGCCGTCTTCGGCGACGCGTAGCCGGGGCTCCGTCCACACGCTCGCGGGGCCGGGTACCGGGCAGGGGTGTCGACTGACGACCGAAAAAAGTCACCCACGGGGCTCGGTCCCGGCGGTCGCGGGCGGGTCCGGACCGACTCAGTGTTCGATCTCGATCTCGGTGCCCCGCGTGGAGGCCTCCTCGACGACCGGAAGGTCGATTTCGAGGATGCCGTTACGGTACTGCGCCGATATCTCGCCGTCGTCGACCGACTTCGGGAACCGGAACCGCCGGTGGTACGTCCGTCGCCGGTTCCGCTCCTCGTCGGCGTGTTCGCCGGCGATGTTGAGGACGCCGTCGTCCCACGTCACCTCGATTTCGTCGGGATCGAATCCCGGCATCTCGACGCTCAGGACGAACTCCCCGTCCTCCTCGTACAGTTCGTAGTCGTCTCGTCCCATCTCGAACAGTTGGCTGGGGAAGTCGAGGCCACTCGTCCACGAACTGGCTGGACTCGGTCGCAGAGCCATTGCTGATCACCTCGAATACATCCGATGCTTGTCCGCGGTTCTATAAAAATATTTCGTTAATTGTGGTGTGCTATCGTGTAACGGAAAACGACACCAGCCGAGTCGTCACCGGATCACGGTCAGAACGCTTTTGACCGACGCACCCGGCCTTGGATCATGGCTATCGGCGATCTCACTGCTGTCGACGGCACCGATCTGTACTACGTGGACGTGGGGGCATACGACGTACCGGGGTACGGTGCGGTGTACATCCTCGACGCCGGCCGTCCGGCAGTCGTCGACACCGGCCTCGGAACGAACGTGGAGATAGTGCTCGACGCCCTCGACGAAGTCGGCATCGACACGCTGGATGCGGTTCTGACGACGCATATCCACCTCGACCACGCCGGCGGTGCGGGGTATCTGGCCGAGGCGTTCCCGGACGCGACGGTGTACACCCACCGAATCGGCGTCGATCACCTGGTCGATCCGTCCCGATTGGTCGCGGGGACGAAAGCCGCCGTCGGCGACCAGTGGCAGTACTACGCGGCTCCGAAGCCGATCGCCGAGGCGCGCATCGCGTCGCTCGACGGCGGCGACGAGGTCGACCTCGGCGACCGGACAGTCGACGTGATCCACGCGCCGGGACACGCCCCCCACCAGGTCGTCTTCCACGACCGTGGCGACGACCTCCTCTTTTCGGGCGACGCGGGCGGCATCCGCCCGCCGGGCACGGACGGTCTCTTCCCCACGTCGCCGCCGGTCAACTTCGATCTGGAGGGCTGTCTCGCCGACGCGGCGACCATCGCCGATCGGGACCCCGACCGCATCTGCTTCGGACACTTCGGCGACGCCGCCTTCACCCCCGAGTTGATGGACGAGTACGAGGACGTGCTGACCGGATGGGTCGATCGAGTGCGCGAGAAACGCACGGACCTCGGGGACGACGAGGCCGTGATCGACCACTTCGCGTCGACCGCCGAGCCAGTCGAGCCGTGGGGGGAGCGAAAGACCCGTGCGGAGTACCGACTCAACACCAAGGGTGTGCTGGGCTATCTCGACGAGAGCCAGTGAGCCGGAGCGAGCGCGAGACGGCTGGCTTTATCTATCCCATGCACTTCGTCATGGCACGGTGATGGGCTAAATGTCCGCCAGCGGGAGTCTCATTACGCTCGTTGCGGCCCTGATCGGGGTAGGCGTCGTCGCACAACTCCTCTCCGATCGGTTCCAAGTGCCGAGTGTCGTCTTTCTGCTCGCATCGGGCGTCATCCTCGGACCCGAGGTACTCGGCGTCGTCGGCCCCGATTCGTTCGGGAACGCCCTCTCTGCCATCGTCGGCCTCTCGGTGGCGATCATCGTCTTCGAGGGCGCCTTCCACCTGCGGATCGACCGTCTGCGCGAGGCGCCGGCGGCGACGCTCAAACTCGTGACCGTCGGCGCGGTCATCGCCTTCGTGGGGACGACCGCCGCCGTACACTACGTGCTCGGGACGGGGTGGTCGGTCGCCGCGCTCGTCGGCGCGTTGCTGGTCGCGACCGGGCCGACGGTCATCACACCGATACTCGACGTGGTGCCGGTACGGAACCAGGTCGGTACCGCCCTCGAAACCGAGGGGATCGTCAACGACGTGACCGCGGCCATTCTCGCGGTCGTCATCTTCGAGGCGATCAGCCAAGACGTGGACGCACCGGGGCAGTTGTTCGTGCTGTTCACCCAGCGACTCGGGAGCGGCATCGTCGTCGGCATCGTCGTCGCATCCGTCATCTTCTACGCCCTGCGTTACGTCGACCTCTCGCCGGGGAACGCGCCACGGAACGCCCGACTGCTGGTGCTCGGAGGCGCGCTCGTCGCCTACGGGGCCGCCGAGGCAGTCGCCACGGAGGCCGGCATCGCCGCCGTCGCCACCGCGGGCATTCTGCTCGGCAACACGGACGTCCCCTACGAGGAGGAGATCACGGATTTCAAAGGCGACGTGACGCTGATCGTCCTCTCCTTTGTCTTCATCACGCTCGCGGCGCTGCTCCAGTTCGACGTCCTCCTGGGCCTGGGTGTCGGGGGACTGATCGTCGCCGCCATCGTCGCGCTCGTGGTTCGCCCGCTACTCGTGTTCGTCAGCACCCGAGGCGATCGCTTCACCACCGAGGAGCGACTCTTCATGAGCGTCGTCGGCCCCCGGGGGATCATCCCCGCGTCGGTCGCGACGCTCTTTGCCGTCGAGTTCCGGGCCCAGGGGATGCCCACGGAGGCGAACGTCCTCGTCGGCACCGTCTTTCTCGTCATCTTCCTGACGGTCGCGCTGGAGGCCGGATTCGCCCGACAGATCGCCGAATACCTCGACGTGATACCAATGCGTGTGATCATCATCGGCGCCGGCGACGTGGGTCGAACACTCGCTCGGCGCCTCGAAGGCCGCGGAGAGAACGTCGTCCTCATCGAACAGGACGTGAACACCGTGGAGACGGCCCGCAACGAGGGGTTGACCGTCCACCACGGCGACGGTACCGACACCGAGGTGTTACGCTCCGCCGGGGCGGAGAACGCCAAAATCGTCGCCACGACCACCGGCGACGACGACGTGAACCTGCTGGTGGCGCAGTTGGCGGACTCGAAGTTCTCGCCCGAGACCATCCTCGCGCGAGTGAACAACCCCGACAACGTCGACGCGTTCGAAGACCTCGGGGTCCGGGCCATCTCCTCGACCGAGGCGACGGCGATGGCCTTCGACGACTACATCGAGCGCCCGGCGCTCGTCAACTGGATGAGCGAGATCGGGCACGAAGGTGAGGTTCAGGAAATCGAAGTGGTCTCCGATGATCTCGTCGGCAGGACCGTCGCCGAGATCGGTCCCGAACTGCCCCCCCGGTGTCTCATCGCCCTGGTGTCACGAGACGACGAAACGATCGTTCCGAGCGGCGACTGCACACTCGAGCGTGGCGACCGCATCACGTTCATCGGCGACGCGGAGTCGGTCTACGAGGCGATGGCGTTCGCCAACCCCGACGAGTCGTGAGACCGTCGGCCACAAGCCACTCACGTCGCTCGCCACCACGGGATGGCGACCGCCTCGAAACGGCGACAGCCAACGGTGCGAGAACCGTCACCACGGGTCGGCGTACCGCGGCGTTCCGGTGCCGTTGTCCGATCCGACGGTCTTAAACGGGAGCCACGCCAACACGTGAGGGATGAGTGACCCGGCTCTCGAAGTCGTCGAGTTCCTGCTGACCGCTCACGTCTACACGGACGACCGGAGCCTCGACGAGAACGACCTCCCGCCGCGGTACCGACGCGTGTTCTGGGCCGACGCGGACGAGGCGGACGACGACAAAGCGGACGACGGCGACGTGGCCGGTGGAATCGAACGGCCGCTGGTCGTGACCGAACGCACCGCGCGTCAGGCGACGGGGGTCGAACACCCGTGGGACGCGGTCTCGGAACTGCTGTTCACCGAGAAGGAGAACTTCTCCGGACGCATCTCGCTCACGCAGTCCGACATGGCGGTCGACTGGCTCGTCGAACGGATCGACCCCGAGCGCCTGTCGACCAACCCCACGCTCGCGTCCGTCGTTGCCGACCGCGACGACGTGGACGTGACCCTCGCGGAGGCGCGCGAGCAGACCCGACCGATCCACGCCGACCGCGTGTGGATCGACAGCCTCCTCGACGCCTACTTCGACGAGGAGGAAGACGCCGAGATGCTCGATCTGGTGCAGGTGCGTGCACCCGAGGAGATCGAAATGACGCTCGACGACCTCGTGCTCACCGAGGATCAGGAAGGTGAGATCCAGAAACTCGTCAAGGCGATCGAACACCGCGAGTACCTCGCGGAGATCGGCCTGCGCGAGATCGGCAAACTGCTCTTCGTCGGCCCGCCGGGGACGGGCAAGACCACGGCGTCGCGGGCACTCGCACACGAACTCGGCCAGCCCTTCGTCGAAGTGAAACTGTCGATGATCACCAGCCAGTATCTCGGCGAGACGGCCAAAAACGTCGAGAAGACCTTCGAGGTGGCCAAGCGACTCTCCCCCTGTATCCTCTTTATCGACGAGTTCGATTCGGTGGCCAAGACCCGCCGCTCGGACGAACACGCCGCGCTCAAGCGGGCGGTCAACACCCTGCTCAAGAGCATCGACGACATCAGCCTCATCCGGGACGAGGTGCTCCTGATCGGCGCGACGAACCACCCGGACCAACTCGACGCCGCGGCGTGGCGCCGCTTCGACGAGATCGTCAACTTCCCCAAGCCCGACGTACAGATGCGGGCGGAGATCCTCGAGGTGATCACCCGCCGGATGGACATCGCCGAGTTCGATCCCCAGTCCGTGGCCGAACGGACGGAGGGGCTCACCGGGAGCGACCTGCGGATGGTCCTCCGCGAGGCGGTGCTCGAAGCTCTCACCGAGGAGCGCACGGCGCTCACACAGGAGGACATCCTCGACGCCGTCGAGGATTTCGAGGAGCGGGACAACCTCAAGAACATGGACATGATCGACGGCGATTCGGACGCACTGGTGGCCGGCGACGGCGGGCACGCCGACCACGACCACTAGCGGGCCCGGGGCAGTGTCGCACGCGGAGCGTCCGACGCCGATCACGACCGCCTGCCGGTGCCAGACGCTGAAGCTACGGCGCCGGGCCACGTGCCGGTCCTCGAACGCGTCGCCGCACACTGACGGATCGGCACGTCACCGATACGGTCGTCCGCGACGGCGGCCTCGACCCGGCGGAGAACGCGCGAGCCTCGGTCGCACTACTCCGCCCAGTCCGGGCGGTAGCCGGGTTCGGGCGCCTCCACGTCCGGGCGAACCAGCGCCGAGACGGCGGCCGCAGCGGCGAGGAAGGGAAGGACCGGCAGGAAAAAGAGGAGACACAGTGCGCCGACGGCGTGGCCGATCCGTACCATCACCAGTTCCGAAAAGGACATCCCGAGCGTCGCTCTTCGGTTCATAGTCGGTCGACTCTGAGGGCGCGCCGCCGATAAATTCGTTTCGGATCAGCCGTTGCGCAACTGGCCGACGCTTCGCTCGATTTCGGCGACCTTCTCGGTCTGACGCTCGGCCGCGCGGGCGACGTCGGTGACCTCCTCGGCGACCCGATCGGCCCGATCGCGGGCGTCGTCGACCATGGCGGCAATCTCCTCGGCGCTCGCGGCCTGTTCGTCCGTCGCCGTCGACACCTCCTGGATGCCGTCGACCGCCTCCTCGACCGCCGCGACGATCTCGTCGAGTTTCTCCATCGCCGCCTCGACCTCGGTGACGCCGGAGTCGATCCGCTCCTCGGTCGCGTCGAGGCTGTCGACCGTCCCCTCGGTGCGTCGTTGAACGTCGACGATCATCGACTCGATTTCTCCCGCCTGCTCTTGGGCCTGCTGGGCGAGTGACTTGATCTCGTTGGCGACGACGGCGAAGCCCTCGCTGTCCCGATCCGCGCGCGCCGCCTCGATATTGGCGTTGAGCGCCAGCAGGTTCGTCTGGTTCGCGATGTCGTTGATCACCTCGATCACCTCGTCGATGTCGTCGACGGTCCCGCTGAGTTCGTCGACGTCGGTGCGGACGCCGCGACTGGACTCGCGGACCGACGACATGGCGTCGCGAGCCCCCTGGCTGAGGTCCCGCCCGCCCTCGGCGTGATCGCGGGCCTCCCGGCTGGTGTCGGCGACGGCGTCGGCCGTCGAGGCGACCTCCTCGATGGTCGCGCTGAGGTTCGACACCTCGCCCGCCACCTCCTCGGTGCGCTCGGCCTGTTCGTCGGCAATTCCCTCCATCCGGGCCGCACTGTCCGCGACCTCCTGGGTGATCTCGCGGAGTTCGTGGGTCTGCTCGTCGACGTCGGCGACGAGACCGTCGAGCGTCGCCCCCATCTCGTTCAGCGAGTCGACGACCGTCAGCAGTTCCTCGTCGACGTACTCGTCGGCCTCGAACTCCGCGCGGGCGTCCAACTCCCCGCGCTGGATGGCGTGCATCGCGTCGGTCAGTTCCTCGACGAGCGCCTCGACGCGCTGTCGGCGCCGGACGTCCTCGGTGCGATCCGTGACGAGTTCGACCACGCCGACGAGTTCGCCGTCGTCGTACAGCGGCGACGCGCTGAACGTGATGTGGCGGGTGTCGCCGCGGGTGTCGGTGAACGTGCTTCGGTCCCGGTACTCTGGGTGGTCGCCGTCGTCGATGCGCTCGACGTCGAACTCCCGGTGGGCGGCACGGGGAGCGTCGAGTACCTTGTCAGCGAGCGTCTTCGCCCGGCGTCCGTCCTGATACCACGCCTCGCCGACCGAATCCGCCGCGCGGGCGTCGGCCTCGCTACTCCCGGTCAACTCCTCCATGCCGCCGTTCCACAGGACCACCTCGTGGTCGGCGTCGAGGATGAAAATGGGCGCGCCGATGCGGCCGACGATCCGGTCGAACGACAGGGGGAACTCGGCCGCCGAACGTCCCCGCTCTTGAGATACGGTCATGATTATCCGACTACCGCGGAGTCTCGCGGTCATCATGATATAGCTAGTGGCGAAATTATCTCGGCTGATAGTAGCCGGGAGCGCCCACCTACACGTCGAGAACGGCCCGGAAGCGGGCGTCGTTTTCGATCATTCGGTCGTAGGCCTCGTCGACGTCGTCGAGGGAGAACCGTTCGACGACCGGCGTGATATCGCGGAGGTCGCTGAACTCGAGGGTGTCTTGGGAGTCACGGGCGTGGCCGGATCCCCAACCCGAGACGCCGCCGCGCGTGCCGACGAGTTCCTGAGCGTCGACCGACACCTGTTCGCCGGGAATGCCCACGACGACGACCTCGCCGTCGGCGCCGAGTCCGCCCACGACCGATTCGATCGCGTCCGCCGACGGCGCCGTCGTGAGGACGACCCGCGCGCCGCCCAGTTCCTGCAGCGCCTCGGCCGGGTCCGTCTCGCTCGCGTCGACGAAGTGGTCGGCGCCGAGGTCGAGTGCGAGGTCGCGCTTGTCCGGGCTCCGCGAGACGGCGACCGTCTCGAATCCCGCCGCGTGGGCGTACTGGACGCCCAGGTGGCCGAGGCCGCCGACGCCGACGACGGCGACCACGTCTCCGGGCCGGGCGTCGCTGTGTCGGAGGGCGTTGTAGGTGGTCACACCGGCACAGAGAAGCGGCGCGGCGTCGACGGCGTCGAGGGAGTCGGGGACGGCCGCCAGCGCCTCACCGGGGACCGTCGCGTACTCGGCGTAGCCGCCGTCGAACGTGAGCCCCGTGATCTCGGCGTTCTCACAGAGCAGGAAGTCACCGCGGCGACACGGCTCGCAGGTGAAACAGTGGCCGCCGTGCCAGCCGGCGCCGACGCGGTCACCCTCGCTCCACGCAGTCACGTCCGATCCGACGGCGTCGACTCGGCCGACCACCTCGTGACCCGGCGTCCGCGGGTAGCTCACCCCCGGGAACGTCCCCTCGACGACGTAGACGTCGCTGTGGCAGATGCCACAGGCGTCGACGGCGATCCGAACCTCTCCCGGATCGGGATCGGGGATCGGGCGGTCGACGAGTTCGAAGTCGGCACCGGCCTCGGGAACGACGGCCGCGCGCATTGTGTCGGTCATGCGTGTGATCGCAACGGTCGCTGCGGCAAAAGTCCGGGCATTCGTGAGGGTTGTCACCGTGTTGTGGGTGACAGAGCAAACAGGTCTATTACCGAGGGGCCAAGTAATCCGCCGTGACGACCAGAGTATGTCAGCCGGGCTGACCGACGAGATACTGGACTCGCTTCCACAGCGGGTCGCAGTGATCGACGAGAAGGGACGACTCGTCGAGGCGAACGCCGCCTGGCGCGCGTTCGCGACCGGCCACGACCACCCACTCGCCCCGGACGGCGACGACCAGTCGTATCTCGACGGACTCCAGCGGTCCGGGGACGACCAGGCCGTGGCCGTCGCCGATCGATTGCGGGCGGTGCTCGACGACGGCGAGACGGGCGGCGAGTACCCCTATCACGCCGACGCCGACGGCGAGTCGATGCTGGTGCGGTACGCCGGCGTCGACCACGACGGCGACCGCTACGTGGCCGTGACCTACCTCGACTGGGCCGCCCGCAACGAGACGGCCGCGGACCTCCGACTCAAAGAGCGGGCGATGGACGAGGCGCCGGTCGGCATCACCATCGCGGACCCGTCGCTCCCGGACAATCCGGTCATCTACGCCAACGCCGCCTTCGAGCGCATCACGGGCTACCCGATCGAGGAGGTGGTCGGCCGGAACTGCCGGTTCCTGCAGGGCGAAGACACCGACTCCGAGACGGTCGCACGGATGCGCCGGGCGGTCGACGACTGGGAGCCGGTGACCGTGGAGGTCCGCAACTACCGCAAGAGCGGCGAGGAGTTCTGGAACCAGGTGACCATCGCGCCCATCTACGACGAGGACGGCAAGCCGTCGCACTACGTCGGCTTCCAGCATGACGTGACCGACCGAAAGCGGGCCGAGGAGAAACTCGAAACCGAGCGCGACCGCCTCGCCCTGCTCAACCAGATCGTCCGCCACGACATCCGCAACGACATGGCCGTCGCCCTCGGCTGGGGCGACGAACTCGCCGACAGCGTCTCGGGCGAGGACGCCGAGGCGCTCGAACGGGTCATGACCGCCGCGACACACACGAAGGAACTCACCGAGGCGGTCGGCGACCTCGCCGAGATTCTGGGGACCGCCGATCCCGAACTCGAACCCGTCGCGCTCGACGACGTACTCGCTGCGGAGATCGAGCGTGTCCGCTCGAACTTCGACTACCGCTCCGAGGGAGTCGCGATTCACGGCGACGACGACCTGCCCGCCGTCGACGTGTGGGCGACATCGATCCTCTCGTCGGTGTTCGGCAACGTCCTCGACAACGCCGTCTTCCACAACGACGAGGAAGCCGTGCGGATCGACGTCGACGTCACGGTGGACGTGGAGACGGTCGTCGTCCGCCTCGCCGACAACGGGCCGGGCATCCCCGACTCGCGCAAGCGCGAGGTGTTCGGCCGCGGGCAGAAAGGGTTGGAGAGCCCCGGGAGCGGTCTCGGGCTCTACCTGGTCGACAACCTCGTCGAGACGTACGGGGGCCGCGTCTGGATCGAGGACAACGAGCCGAAGGGGACGGTCTTCTGTGTCGAACTGCGTCGTGCCGACGGCTGAGGCGGCGCGACCGCTCGCGGGAACCGCGGCCGACAGTCCCGACGCGAGGCGAACGCCGTGCCGACGAACAGCCTTATTTCGAAGACGGACGGAGTAGCCACCATGAGCCGAGCAGTTCCAGACGGCTGGCTGAAAACCGGCCGGCGCGAGTACGAGAACCGAACGGTCGAGGTGGAGGTGAAGTTCCAGCCCACGCCGGATCGGGACGGGAACTTCGAGGTGTGGATCGTCGACGAGGGCCGCGACGAGTCGACCCGCGTCGAGAACGTCCGGCCGGGCGAAACCGAGGGGCGCGAACTGGCGAAAGACGTGATGGACGCCTTCACCGCGGCGTTCGAGGCGGCCGTCGACGACGGCACCGACGAGGCCGCCGCCGTCGCTCGGGCCATCGAACGGGCGGCGGCGGAGACCGGACAGTAGCCGCCGGAACGGTAAGTCGGGTGGAGACGAGCGAACCGAGGGGACGAGACATGGCCGCTCGCAGGAGTGAGCGGGGCTCGAACCCGGAACAGCGGGGTATCGAACCAAATTAACTATACCTCTCGACGCAGTGAACACGACCACCGGTCATGAAACTCGCTACAATCGGTGTCGGCAACGCCGGAAGCAAGGTCGTAGACCGGATGGTCGAGTTCGAATCCGAGACCAACCGGAACCTCTGCCGGCACGTCCATGCGATCAACACCGCCCGAACGGACCTCGCAAAGCCCGAGTACATCCCCGAAGAACAGCGTGTGCTGGTCGGCGACACGAACCAGAAGTCGAAAGGCCACGGCGTCGGCGGCGACGTCGAGATCGGCGCCGAAGTCATGTCCGCGGACATCGACGAGATCCGTCGAGCGTTCGACGACATCGAGATTCACAACGTCGACGCGATTCTCGTCGCCGCGGGCCTCGGTGGCGGCACCGGCAGCGGCGGCGGTCCCGTCGTCATCGACGCCCTCCAAGACATGTACGACGAACCGGTGTACGCCCTCGGTGTCCTCCCCGGCGAGTACGAGGGCGGCCGTCCGGCCCTGAACGCCGCGCGGTCCCTCCAGTCGTTCGTCAACAAGGTCGACAACTTCATCGGCTTCGACAACGACGCCTGGCGCGCTCGCGACCAAACGATCGAAGAGGGATACGAGGAGATGAACCGCGAGCTGGCCGCCCGGATCGTGACGCTGCTGGCGGCGGGTGAAACCGACGACTCGGACGTCGCGGAGAACGCGATGGACTCGAGTGACATCATCCGAACGCTCGCCACCGACGGGGTGTCCTCGATCGGCTACGCCGCCACGGCGGTCAACGCCCAGCCCGAGGGGCTGCTCGACAAATGGGGCGGAAGCGCCGAGGAGGACCCCCTCGACGACGCGAGCCAGGCGACGAAGATCAAGTCGCTCGTCCGCCGAGCGACCAACTCACGGCTGACGCTACCGTGCAGGGTGTCGAGCGCCGAGCGAGTGCTCGTCGTGCTGTCCGGACCGGCGAGCGAGTTCTCCCGAAAAGGCATCGAGAGCGCTCGCCAGTGGCTCGAACAGGAAGCCGGGACGGTGGAAGTGCTCGTCGGCGACGATCCACGGGAGAACTCGTCGCGACTTGCGGCGGCCGTGCTCCTCTCGAACGTCTCGGACGCACCCCGGATCGAGACGCTACAGAACCAGGCCGTCGACGCGCAGGAACAGATCGCCGAGCAGCAGGCCGCTCGCGACGAAAAGATCAACAATCTGATCACAGACGAAAACGACGACCTCGATCCCGTCGTCTGAACCGTGTATCGAACTGATCGCGCTCCGGTCCCGCGACGAGGGCAGCGATGAAACTCGCGCTAGTCGGTGTCGGTGGTGCCGGTTGTCGCCTCGTCGACGCGATCCGGGGTATCGAAGCCGGGGGTGACCGTCAGCTGTGCTACGGACACCTGCTCACGGTCGACATTTCACGCACGGACGGCGACGAGTTCGACCACATCCCCACGGAGCAACACGTAACCATCGGCGACACGCACCGCGAGATCGACGACGGCGTCGACGGCGATCAGGATCTCGCGGTCGAGGTAACCCGAACCGACTTTCCCGAGATACACCGCGCCCTCGACTCGATCACGATGCGCAAACTCGACGGGATGTTGATGGTGATGAGCCTGGGCGGTGGCACCGGAAGCGGCGCCGGCGCCGTCCTAGTCGAGCGATTCCAGGAGATGTACGACAAGCCGGTGTACGTCCTCGGTATCCTCCCATCCGCGGACGAGAGTGACCGCACGGCGCTAAACGCCGCCCGGGCGCTCAGATCGATCGTTCCGGCAGCCGACAGTACCCTCCTGTTCGACAACGATCGCTGGGTCGACACCGACGCCGACGTCGACGAGCGGTACGAACGGGCGAACCACCAACTGGCGACCCGGATCGTCACGCTGTTCGCCAGGGGCGACCTCGATCCCTCGTCGATCGGGGCGAACACGCTGGACTCTAGCGACATCGTCCGAACGCTCTCGCCTGGCGGGGTCGCGTCGATCGGATACGCCTCGATCGACCTCGACACCGGCGGCGGACTGCTGTCGTGGCTCCTGTCGGTACTCCCCGGAAACCGGACGGACGGAGAGGACGACGAGCGGACCGACGCGGGGAAGATACAGAGCCTCGTCCGGCAGGCGCTCAACTCGCAGTTGACGCTGCCGTGTGAGGTGTCGAGCGCCGAGCGGGTGCTCGTCGTGCTGTCCGGGCCGCCGGACGAACTCTCTCGTCGAGGCTTCGAGAGCGCCCGCCAGTGGCTCGAAGAGGAGACGGAGACGGTCGAAGTACTCGCCGGCGACGACCCACGGGCCGGATCGTCGACCGTCGCGGCCGTGGTGTTGCTCTCCAACGTCACCGAGGTGTCACGGATCGATGCGATGCAACGGCAGGCCGTCGAATACAAACGCGGCGCCGAGGCCTTGCAGACCCCCGACGAGTCGAGTTGAGACTGCCGTCGGACGTCATCGGCAGGGAGTGGTCACGTCCACAGGCGGCGCCGGTACGGACGACCGGCCCGACAGCGACCTACCGCCGACGTCCTCCGTCGTCGCGGGGACGGACCGCGTTCGCGAACGTGACGAGAAGACCTAGTCCCCAGCCGATCGGGACGGCGAGCCCGGACCACATCCCGACGAACGCGAGACCGGACAGGTTGAACTGCTGCCGGATGAGGGCGTTGAGATCCCCGACGAACAGAAGGTTGTCGAGGAGCCACGCGGCCAGCGACGTGCTCCGGGGAAGGATGATCTCGCCGAGCGTAGGCGAGAAGAGCGCGGCGGTCACGGGCGGCAGAAAGATCGCCGCAACGGCGAACGGATACGCCGCTAAGAGGGTCAGCCGTCGACCGCCGGCGCGAGCAGTGCCCCACGCGAGCCCGGCGGAGACCGTCGCGACTACGCTCGCCGTGAGGACGGCCTTGAACCCCGCGGCCGGGAGCCCGCCCCACGCCAGCGCCGTCAGCGCGCTCCAGGCGACGGCCGCGATGGCGATGATCGCGAGTAGTCCCAGTCCAGTCGCGGCGCGACTGAGCTGTCGGGTCACGTATCGAACCCAGAACCCGGCGATCGCGAACGGATAGACGGCGGCGATCAGCACGGCGCCCAGCGCACTCCACGTCCAGAAAACGAGACGGTCCCGCGTCGTCTGGGGGTGCCAGCGGTTTCGAACTGGATGGCTGTCCGAGTTCGTTGAGAACAGAAGCTCCCGCCACGCGGTCAGCAACCGAAGGAAGTCGGCTCTGACGGCGGCGACGAGCTCGGAGTCCGTCTGCATCGGATCACACTACTCGACAGGGGTGGTTAACAGTTTTCGCTCGACGGTCAACGACGGGTCATCCGAAGCGAGGGAGTACACACGAGCTGACGAGAACGCAAGTCGTCCCACAGTCGTGGATCTCGAAGAACGTGAGAGCCAAGGGCCGGCTTTAAGGCTAAGCCCTAAAGCCCTGCGTATATAATATATAAACACAGATGGGGACAAGAGATCAAATCGAGAACCTACAAGAACGAATCAAGAAACGATCAGGTCTGTCCGACGAGGAGCCAGATGACGAGAACGCACCATCGATCTCAGAGGACGACGCAGAGGTGCTTCTCGAATTCAGTCGGCAGCTCGACCTACTCAGTTCGAAGTACACCGATTACCGGCATCTCAAACTTCTCCGCCACTGCGTCATCATGGCAGAACAAGTGGGTGGACTGGCGGACGCATTAGAAAGTCGAGACGCTGCCGAAGAAGTCGTTGTGTGGATCAACAGAGAACGAGGTGTTCCGGAATACAGCGAAGAGACAAATCAAGATTACCGTGTCGCACTACGAATCTTCGGGAAGCGAACCCTCAAGATGGCCGACGACGAGGTACCGGACTCGTTAGCGTGGGTCCCGACAGGCACGAGCAGTTCGTACGATCCCTCACCCAGTCGATCGGATATGCTTGACTGGGATGAAGCAAAGGGGATGTCTATTGAGGGCACAGAGAACTCGCGGGACAAGGCACTCATAACGGTTTCCCACGAACTCGGCCCCAGAGGGGAAGAGATGCACGGGGTCCGGATTGGGCAAGTGACCGATGCAGACCATGGGATACAAATCAGTCTCGACGGGAAACAAGGGGAACACTCGGTTACCCTAATCAACAGCGTCCCCTACCTGCAACAGTGGCTCAACGATCATCCTGCTCCAGATGACGACGAAGCCTACCTCTGGTGCAACCTCAACGATCCGTACGATAACGCGAGTTATCAGACCTTCCTCGAACGGTTCAAAGAAGCGGGACGACGGGCAGACATCGACAAACCTGTCACGCCAACGAACTTCAGGAAGTCGAATACGTATTGGCTCGCCAAGCAAGGAGCGAACGAGTCATTCATCAACGATCGCCAAGGCCGAAAGCCGACTTCCGATCACGCGCGACGATACATCGCAGAGTTCGGCCCCGAAAACGAGAACAACCAGTACGCGGAGCTTCAAGGGCTTGATGTCGAGACGGAAAAGACGGAAGACCGGACACCGATCACCTGCCCCCGGTGCGACAAGGAGACTCCCCGCGATGAGCCGTTCTGCGTCTGGTGCCACCAAGCGATGGAACCCGAGGCCGTAGAGGAACTCGAAAAGGAAGAATCCGAGCAACGCCGGGAGTTACTCCGAATCGCCAAAGAGAACCCCGAGCTGTTAGAGGCAGTAGAGGAGCTTGAGCCCCTGATAGAGTCCTTAGGTGGAGATGCACAGGTCATCGATACTGCCAGACAATTCGTCGAAGCAACTGAGGGAAGCTAAGTCAATCTACTCTTTCAGTCGCTTCACGAGGTCCCCCACCTCAACATCGCCGGTGTCGACCGACTCAGTCCCTTCTTCTCTTTCCGTTCCCGGAACCTCGACATCTTCGTTCACGACAGGTGTCTGCCCCTGTCGGTCGTGCAAGGCCCGTTCGGCATCCCCGAACGTTCCGGGCATCGACTCACCGATGATGTGTCCATCGCCGCCTCGGTATCCCCAGCCGTTCGCATCCGTGTTGTCGTGATACATAGTGTCTAAGTTGATGTTGGTCGCTTACTCTGGCCGCCAAAACTCGTTCGCCCAAGACTTCTCGACCAGTTTGAGCTGGATCTCCTCACGCTTCTCGTAGGTCCCGTCAACCCCACCGAGGTAGTAGCCGACACCCTTCTCAAGCTGGATGTCTGCAGTCCAGACCGTGCAGACAACAGGTTCCCGTGTTGTATCGTCACTTAGCCTCACACGCTGCTGCGGCTGATGGGACGCGACATCTTCGATCCAGTTGACGAATCCCTTCGTTGTCACCCAACCGTTCGTGCCGTCGAGATCACCCAGTTCTACGAACGGGGGCCCACTCATCGCTCTCCACCTCTGACCAGCGTCACCCCACCTGTTGTTTGTCGAGTCGGGAGCGGTGCGTCACACCATCGGCAGGTGCCGCTCGAACGGAGCGGGTCGTAGAGTCCCTCACAGCTCGGACAGGTCGAGAGGCCGTTCAGATCGATACGGCCATCATTGTGCAGCACGGTTCGAAGGACTCCTGCTCGTTCAACGAGGAGCGCATCGTAAGGGACATACAGACGTGTGCTATCGGCGTCGCACTCGGGAGCATGTACCGGGACAGCCGACTTCCAGGCTTCCACGAGCGGGAGTTCAGCGGGCGTACGGTCGTTCCACTGGTCGATGGCGTGCGGGCGATTGATAGGCGGTACGTACGACTGGTCGTGTACGTAGTGGTTTGGGTCAAACATCGATGGATGAAGATTCCCTGTGCTTCAACGGGGGTACTCAGCCAGTTATCGCGGGATCGCTGGACAGCGTCGCCACTGGGCGTGAAGACTAAAGTCGGAGAGAACAATCGCTATCGACGATTGTTGGTCGTCAGGTTAGTCACGGCTCTTCGGGATGAGGACGGTGCTGAGTACCGACTGTTGAACACTTACGGGGTACATCGCGCGGGAATCAGGCGCGCGTGTTCACAAGTACAATTCGCGGATAGTTGCTGACTCGCCGAACCCCCTTGAACAGGACTTTCGTGCGGGCGCATTCAACCATGTTAAGTGGTAGACTCAACAGGTGAATTTCTTGAAGCCGTAAGGCTTCGAAGGGGCTGGCCATTTCGGCCGCGATAAAGGCTGGCCAGAGGCTTCCCCTAATGGGGGAACCACTCTGACCGAACCGCCTCAATCACGCATATTGTCGCAAGAAATACTTAAAGAAATACCAACACCCCCTCGAAAAGGAAAGGTCGAACAATCATATGAGAACTACCGAAGGGGCTGGTTCTCCCGTTCGAAATACCCGATTCGCTTGAGTTCCGCTTTCACAAGTTGGGTCACACTGTAGTGGTCGTCACCGGAGACCCCATACTGTGTGCAAAGGTCTTGGAAGTCTTTCTCCCGGCTGAACCTTTTCGGAAACTCCTGCTGGCCTACCTCGGAGAGATCGACTTCGGTTGGGTCGTTTCCTTGCAAGAAGTAGCGCCTACGCTCACGATCAACGACGATCCCGATTGTACAGAGGGCCACCTTCTCAATCTGCTTCTGCTGGCCGAAGCGGTCAAGATTCATCTGGCTCATCGCAGAGACAGCCCGACGTTTCTGATAAGCCGGAACATCAAGGGTCGAACAGAATGACTCAGTAATGCGTTTCTTATCACGTGCGGCTTCACGCGCACTATGGTCACCGTCACTGTGGTGTCGACCCTCGTTCAGTCTGACGAGTCGTTCAATATTCCCGTTCGCTGTGCCGATTCCAACTCGTGTTTCCCCAAAGGGATCATATCCAGTCGTGTAGGCATCCGGTTGATGGTCACGCAGCTGCTGTGCTGACGGAACCATCTCCGGTTTTTCATCGATCTCTCGGTCAGTCTCGCTCGTCTGTTCATTAGCCTGTACGCGTTCACGGGTCATCGGGATTTCCGCACTTTCTGGTGGGAACTAAGGCAGTCCGCTTAATTTTGGCCATAAATGTAATTCAAATGTTATATTTGAGTCCATCAACCGGTTAGCCACCTTGCAAAGATTTCCGGACTGCAGAAGGTATGTTAACTATCTATATTGCAGATACGCGTGTGATGAGAGGTTCTGGAGAGCTTGGCACTGTTATGGAAGCGATCCAGTAATCAACAACGGTCACTTTGCGCCCAAATACGATTGACTACTGCTTACCATCGGACATCGAAAAGGAGAGAAACTGGAATTTGGTTCGCCAGCTCACTGCAGAAAACGGCTTATCAGCGACTAGGCCCACACCAGATGCAGGTTCGCTGTTGTGGAGTCCATGCTCCACAATTCGGACACCTGATAGGGGGTCGTGGTCTAATGTCTTCGTCGAAGTCCTCGTCTTCGACTCTTTCGACGAGTTCCTTTGCCATCTGGGGCCCCCATCCGAATAGCTCCCGAAGATGGAGAGCCCTCAGACCTGATTGGGCGGCCAGCAGTTTCGCTCGTGATCGACGAATACCGTGCAACGTGAACTTTGTCGGGACATCAGAGTGCTCACAGGCACGAACCGGGATTTCAGATAACAGAGCATAATGGACACACTCGTTTGTATCGATAAGTGTCCAAATCGGCATTTCTGGGGGAGCTTCCTCTAGCGGGTCGGCATCCGGGGCGAGCAATTCAGTTACCGGATGTTCTGCTTGAACCCACCGTTTGAAGTACGGCATCGATCCGTAGAGAGGGAGTAATCGTTCCTGACCATCTCGACGAGTGATCAATATGGTAACGTGGTCGCCTCTGTCTTCCACGTCACCGAAGGTGAGCCGGTGAAGCTCAGGTGGTCGTGCTCCAGACTCCCACGCGACTGCCACGAGGGCTTTATTTCGGATGTGGATGTCCGGATGTTCAAGGATCGGTACGATGTGGTCTTCCCAGCGGACCATCGTCCCCTGGTCGTCATTCGGTTCTATCATGACGCACCCTATCGTTCAACCCGGGTGATAATTGTCAAGTGATGAGTGAAGTCAACTCCGCAGCAAAATGTTTAAATAAATTGCCGAATGCGCGAGGAGTTCACTTGCCTTCCCCTCGTGTTTGTCGCGCGCCCAACAAGGTTCGTGGCTGTGAATCAGTCGAATGTGAAAGGATATACTCAGACTTCGACTTCTTTGAATCCATCTCAGATGTCTTTCCCGTATGAATATATGTAAGAAATTATAGTAGAGAGTAAGTTGACTTAACCCGATTTCTTTATCGCTGTTTTAGCCTGACAGCATACCGAATCGAAGAGAAACTGAAAATTGCGATACGTAACGGGGGTCGATACCAGCAGAGTCTCTGAAAGTTGTGAAAGCCACTGAAAATAATCAGTCACGTGCCACGCTTTCGGAGTTTTGGAAAACACAACAACGAACAGAAGATGGTGCTTCGGACTTATAACAACATTCTGTTGATTATCTGCAATATGTATATAAACAAAGATTGAATGGACGGTGTTAGCAATCATTCAAAGCGGCGTCCAAGTTGACCCATAGTCAGTCGTCACCAGAGGGATTCTCGTTTGTATCGAGCGAGTACGGATCATCCCAGTGATGAATACTAGCGGCATCCGTGAAGTCTTGAGTATCTCTCGGACCATTGCCGCCGCGGTTTAATATGACTGAGACTACATCTGGGGGAATAGCGCAATCAAGCGAGTATTCCACGCACTTCTCCTCATCGTCATCAAGAAATACATCCCGTGTCACGAGCCCTTCCTGTTCAGCTTTATCTAGCCACCGCTGTAGTGTTCCGCCGTCAAAATCACTGTACTCTGCCAACTCTTTCCGTCGCCGGTCAGACTGAATTAGCAAGTAAACGACTTCATATCCAGGACGCTTCTTGAGTAGAGCCGCTAGTTTTCTCTTTCGCATATAGATGGTTTGCATTATTGACGCTTAAAACCAAGGGCAGGTGGATAATTTCGGATATATAAATGTTTTGGAGCGGAGTTGTCTCCTCTTGAAATCGGTCAATTACCACCCGAACGAATGGGGAAACATGGCAAAATCGAACACCCCTGAACAGTATGTGAACGAAAACGCAGAGGAGTTAACACGGATTATCAAACACTCTTCGAACACCTTCCCACGCGCACTCGCTCTTGCAGCCCTTGTAGAGTACGGAGAGGATCCGACGGTAGAAGCCGTCATTGAGGATCTAGAACGGCTCCGGAATCAGCGCGATGACGAGTACTGAACACCAAGACGATGCCAGCAGAAAAATACCACAAGGCGTATTTGGAGAATCAGTTTCCGATTGAACTCCGGGAACACCTACAAGCAGATAACCTCGATCCAACACGACTTCCGTCATACGACTATCTCAACGCTAAAGGCTTCGAAACTCGCGGACTGAGTGCAGCGGTCAAGCGGTATTTTGGCGAAGAAATGACTCTACATGAGTTTCTACGGCAACAGGGATTCGGGCATCAGGACGACGGCGACTGGCCAACCACGCATAACGAAACCATCCAACACCTCAATGGCTACAGAGAGTCTCGACGCAACAGAAACGAGGATCGAGAGGCAACCATCAGTACCCTCGAATCTGCGATGAGAGAGGTATTACGGATAGTACAGGATAAGTACGGCACAGATAACCTGCTCCGGTTCGCGCGGTACGAGGCAGAAGAGGAGAGATACCGACAAAACGAACAAGTTGAGGCTGTTCTGGATGAACTGAAATCTAACAAGTCCGATGGAGCAGCAAAGAATTACATACGATATTTCAAGAAATTCTACGGGTACGCCGCTCCACGGACGCGGATTGACCAAAACCCGGTGAAGCAGGTCGAAGGACAGTATGACTTCGACACGCGACCCGAGCGTGATTCTCAACCACTTACTGACGAACAAGTGCGCAAACTATGGGAGACACTCAAGCAACTGCCTGACCGACAAGAACTCTCTGACGCAGTAGCGAACCTGACTTCCCGTCACGGCCTTCGAGAATGGCAGGTGCTCATGATGGTATTGCTTACTCTGGGTGTTGGTGTCGGTCCTCGCTCGAAAGAGTATATTCGGACCGATTGCAGTGAGCACTGGGTTTTCGAGGACGACACGTATATCGAGTTCCCACGTCGGAAGAACCTACCTGGCCAAGTTCCAATTCTTGTGAATCCAGAGTTTCTCGAAGCGTTTAGAGACTATATGGAGACGACGCGAAGTGACTGGAACGGGAAGCCGTTCCCAAGTCCAAACACGGATTCTGGGTCACGGAGCAAATCGACACTCAATAACTGGCTGGAAGCCCTGTGTAATGAAGCCGGTATCAGACTCGACGACGGGAGTTTCCCAACACTACAGAATCTTCGGCAGACGTGGCACAACCAGTACCACGAAGTGTTGCGGAAAAATAACGTCCAGCTACAACTGGTAGCTGATGAAGCAGGGACACAGGACGAAAACCAAGTGAAAATAAGCTACAGGACAGATGAAGAAGAGCGCAGGACTATACGGGAGTTGGCTAGGCGAGATTTCGGCGAACTACTTCCGTTGGATGAACTCCCCGAGGTAATGTCCGATACTCTGGATGAGGCGGAGTACATAGATAAGCAGACGAGTCTGGTCGACTTCTAAACAGCGACAGACGTTCAGTAACGGAGAGGTTCAGCTCTGAATTAAACTTTGGAGTTTATTTATGGACTCCAAAGTTAAGGTGGTCGAGACGCATAACAGTATATAAAGAGGTGCTACCAGAATGAGTGAATCTGCAAACTCCAAAGTTCGGGCGAAAGTCTGGATGACACCAGATCAAGTCGAGACACTCCGCTCGGCATCCTATCGGACTGGAGCAGAATACCTACAGCAACGGAACGAAGCCATCATCGCGTTTATGTACGATACTGGGCTGCGGGTCGGGGAACTCGTTCAAGTCGACGTGAGCCTGCTACGGAACGGAAATACGGATCTCTATCTTCCTACGGAGATTCAAAAAGACTACCCGAACGAGAACTCGCCCCCACCAGTAACACTCACCCTCTCAAACGATACCACGAGACTCCTCTCAGCGTACCTCAATACTCGGTGGAAGGATTCACCGGCACTCTTCCCGTCTCGTTCTGCAGATCGGATCTCCGAGCAAGGCGTGCGGAATATGCTACACAAGGTTGCTGACGAAGCCGGTGTCCAACCCTACAAGGTCGATGGTAGTCGGGGCGACGCCAGTGACGTAACCCCACACGCTCTGCGACACAGCGTGGCATATCGAATGATGAACGAGGAAAAGGGGAACACGCTCTATGATGTTCGGAACCGACTGCGCCACGGAAGCATTCAAACGACTGAGCGAATCTACGACCACCTACTGAAAGTCTGATTCACCTACGAGATCAACATAGACATATGTGTACCGACGGGGAATACCGGGTTCGAGAAAACACCGGAAAGACATCGCATCCATCGATTGACGCAGTCATCGACCTTGCGTTCGAACGAGCTGCTGATCCACGGCCCCGCGACCATCCAGACGCTCATTTCGACCAGTACATCTCCAACGCCATCACCCAATTCGGTGAGGACGACGTGGCGAACTGTATCCGCCATACCCTCGTCGACGGCTACACGCACCGTATGGCCGGGACGGCCGCCTTCGGTGAGGATGACTACGTCTGGGGGATCAACGTCGGTGTCGCCGCAATTGCCTATCTCAGAGAACTCCACCAAGAGAAAGGGTCATCTGACAATTCATAACGTCATTCGGTGAATGCATCTCGCTTGCCCGTATCAACAAAGCCTGAATCTCTCTGCTCGACATACCCGTACGCTTCGAGTTGATCCAACTGCTCGACGACGTGCTCCAGATCGAGGTCACGTTCCTCTGCAATCGCCTCAACGGACATCGGCTCGTTTTCACTCAACACGAGTCTGACTTCTAACTCATCCATATACTGCGCGTAGTACTCATCAATGACCTCTTCAAGCGGTGTTTGAACCTCGTACTGGTCGTATAATTCATCCAGCGATTCACGGATATGGGTCGTGAATTGCTTCCCATTCAGCAACTCGATCTGTGCTGCGGTTTCATGCTCGATGGCGTCGAAGTCAAGATTCGTTTGTACCAGTGTATTTATGTCATCGATGTCGTCAGGGCGCTTTGCGACTGCTTTGAACAGGAAGATGTCTTCCAGCGCCGTTAACCGGACGGACAACTGCCCAGGTGAGAGATGGTCCTCGCTCCGGTGTTGCATCCCATCGCTGAAGATGAGTTTGTTGGCAACCTGCCGATTGAACACATCTATCCGACACCCATCGTCGTTCTCGACGCACAATCTCGCCCCCAACTGCTGGTACGTTTCGTCAAGGTCTGAGACTTCCTCGTATCCCTGGTTATCTAATGCGGCGAGTAATCGGTCGAACTCCACCTCGGTCGTGACGACCAAGTCGATGTCCTTGGTCGTGTCCTTCAGTCCTCGGAACGCCATCGCCCCGCCACCGATGAGAAAGGCTGTAACCTCGGTTTTCAGCGCCGCTCCAAGTTCCTGCAGTTCGGCCTCGATATACGCGGCATCGAACTGGGGGCGAGGCGTCATACAGATATGTCGTAATCAGCCGCGTTCGATTTGAACGTGTCCCATTCAGGAAGCTTCTCCCCAGCCACATCACCGCTGGTTTCGAGGTACGTACAGAGAACCTGAACGGTTTCAGTGAGGTTGAGGTCGGATTCTCGATCGTACCGGCTTGCAGTCTCCGTGAGTGCCTCTGCACCAATCTCACAGGCTGTGATCAGTAATAGACAGTACGATCGGTACCGTGCGCCATCATCGATGAGGAGCAAGTGGCACACGAGGTCTTCTGGAGTGAGTTCAGTTCGATCCTCGGAGCGGAAATAGTACTGCTCTTCACGCGTTAACAGCGGGATCCCGTATGGTTCGAGTGCATCCGGACCAGTCCGATGAAAGAGTGACGCAGTCACATCCGTCCGGCAACTGAACAGGTACTCATCAACACCCATCCAGATGAGACGGACACCAGTAGCGTGGTCGCGTGCTTCCTGTCGATGCATATGGCGTACCAGCGACCGTGCGAACGCAGCCAATCCCTGGAACTGACTCGTCAGTGCAAATCGGCTATCGCGTTTCGTGACAATACCGACGTTTCGTAACTGTTTGAGTCGCCGGTAGACCGTTGCACGACTCACATCAGTCCAATCCGTGAGTTCCGCAGCCGTTCGTTCAGTATCCAAATGGTACAGGAGTTGGATGGTCGACCCAGCAATCAGGCCAGCGAAATCGACGTGCGGGAATTCCCGTGCGAGGTCTGCAAACCGTTCAGCCGGTTCAGCGTTCGACAACGAAACGCGGTATCGACCGTGTTGCTGCTCTCTGGTAATCAGCCCGAGCTCGGCAAGGGTCGAGACCACGCGAGACGTGTGACTCGGATCCCACTCAAGCGCATCAGCTAACTCCCGCTGTACCACGCCATCCACTCCCTCGGTACTGAGGTATGAGAGGACGGTGAGTTCCGGTTCAGAGATCACCTTGTCTCAAATCACGCAACTCGTATATAAATATCTTGCTTGTTTTGAGATACAGTCTATCCAGCGATGTCGTGAACCCAGCTAAAGCAGAAATAATTCAGCGTTCCATAGATATATATCGCCAGAGCAAGTAGCTACAGCAACGGACCCCCACACATGGATCTCACAGACATCCCCGGTGATGCATACAACGGCGAGGAGTCACCGCCTGATCTCGACGCATTAGAATCGCCTGACTCACTCCTCAAAGGTGGATCAATCCGAGAGCGGCTCCTCGACGTTGTCATCGGACTGCGGACGCCGACGAAGGTCTCGACGATCGCCGATCGTGCCGATTGTGACACCGAGACAGCCCGGGACTACCTAGAGTGGTTCGACGAGATGGGGATGGTACAGCGACACGACGGTCGTCCAGTCCGGTACGAACGCAACGACGCGTACTTCCAGTGGCGACGCATCGACCGGATCCGCGAGGAATACTCCGAGCAGGAGATCGTTGACGCCCTCGACGACACGCTCACCCAGATCGAAGACTACAGAGCGCAGTTCGATGCAACGCACCCGGACGATGTGTCCCTCGTCGACGCCACCCAGGAGCAGAATCTGTCCACCGACGCAGCTTGGGAAGCGCTCTCCGAGTGGGAGACACTCGAACAGCGAGCCGCGCTCCTCGACGAAGCACGCCGAAACAATCCAGTCGCCGGTAGCAAGCCCGGTCCAGTCGATGCCTGAAGACACGGCAGAGCCACCTAGTCGCGGTCCCATCGATGCAGAAATCCTCGACCGGATTGCTGCACACCTCGCCCGCAGCGATCGGTTCGACGACATCCAAACACGACCGGAATACGCGCCGAACGCAGTCGTCGCTGACTACGATCTCGGATACTTTCCAGGCGGCGTCACCCGTGCGTATCTACGGATCCGCTGGTTCGAGACCGACGACTTCAGCATCCATTATTCGGAGCAATACCAGACCGGTAACGAGTGGGAGTGCCGATGGGACCGCCATCCGAATGACCATAACACCCGCGAGCACTTCCATCAACCCCCAGATGCGTCTACTCCCGGAGAGGATGCCGACTATCCTGACGACTGGCGAGACGTACTCGCAACCGTCCTTACAGATCTCGATGACCGAATCAAAGCCTTCTGGAACGAGTGACGATTCGACGGGGAAAACGCAACAGCGTATCAAACACTCGGCGCTATTGACCCGTCTGCTTCTGGGAGACGCGTATAGCCAGGGTTCTCAAGCATCGAAACATACGCCTGGTCAATATCACGGCCAGACAGGTGTACATATCGTCCTGGGACTCGGGAGCCTGGAACCCAGCCAAACCACGCGCACATCTGCGCTTCAGTGAGATAATTCGCCAAGTACGTCGCTCGGCTATGTCTGAAGTGATGCGGATTCACCGGTTTCTGAATCCCGGCTTGTTCGCTAGCACGATCTAGAATCCGCAAACGGATGTACTGATAACTGATTGTCTCATCGGGAGACCCCTGCTTCGTGTCGATTTTACACCAGAGTGGTGCGTCAGGGCGTCGGTTCGGGTGTGCTGTTAGCCATGACTCAAGATACGATTCAGATTCGAGGAGCAAGAGTCGGCGCGACCCGGTTTTCCCCGAGACAACCATCTGTTTTCCGAGTGCCGTCTGTTCGATATGCCCAACTTCTAGGTCGATGAGTTCTCCGATCCGCGCACCGGTTTCCCATAAGACGGCTACAAATGCACGATCACGGTCGTTATGACACGCTTCCAATAGGGCTTGAACATCTGCTGGAGTGAGTAGACTCTGCGGTAAAATCCGCTTTTGTTCCACGGGGCCCCGTCGAATCCACTTTGTCTCCTCAGGGTCTTCTCCATCGTTCAGCCACTTCCAGAACTGCTTGATCGCTTGCTTGTAATCAACGACAGTAGAGGGAGAGGTTCCGCGTGTGTACAGCCACGCGACTAAATCAACGATCGCGTCTTTGTCCAGATCCACGAACCGTGTTTGCCCTACGTGATCCGTGATGATCTTGATATGGGCAAGCACCTTCTGCTGTTGCGCTGAACTAATATCTGCAAGAACCATATCCCGGTGGTACTCAGTTATCAGCTGCTTATTTTCGGGGTGGATGTGTGCGGCCGACTCGATATACGCTAATGTTCGATTCACCGCTGCCTCATAATCCATCGTAGGCATACCGCTCGTGAAGGTATCCCATGAAGATAACGCGCGCGGTGGATCGTATTCCGTTACTCAATAGTTCCGAGGGCTATATTCGAACTCTTCAGACATAGGTCGAAAGGTTCTGATGAAACCCTCAAAAGCTGATAGTATGGTCGTCCAAGATACAGAGGCTACGTTCAGCCCCTATTTCGGACGAGTTTTCATCTCTTCATTTTCGTTAGCGGTCAAGAAGAAACGAGGTTGCTACGGTACTGCCTCGTCAATAGCCTTGACAAATTCCTCTGGGTGCTGTGATCCGACAAGCACTGCACGCCCATCCGCCCGCTCAATCCAAATCCCCTTATTGCCACGTACGTTGTATGCAATCTTCCCGGGTAGCCAGCGAATCCCCCACCCACCGAACTCACGAATTGGACTGTACTCTTCGGACTCGTAGCGTTCAATTTCTGCCCATTGTATTCGACGGAACGACCGGTGAAGCGGCCACATCTTGAAATAAATGCCGTCAGCTCTCACTTCGGTTTCGAGACGAAGGCTGTATAGAAGTCCAGCGACCGCACCGACGACGATGAGCCCGCCCCACAGAATGGGCCCCAACACGAGCATAAGAAGCGCGATACCGCCGAGGAGTGCCCAAATCCACGGCTGGCGAAACCGCTGTACTTCTCGGAACAGTGGGGTCTTCTCCATAAGCGAGTAGTACGGAAGTGTCGCCGTGCGGTAATGGGCTTACCGGACATCAAGAGATACCAGGGACAGATACGCACTGTGTCCCCAGCAGCCTATCTCTGTTCATTCAGTGTAGCCGTTGTACCCCAACGATGGGTGTGCTACCCAGTGTCCGCGAGTGCTCGTTTGCCCCGACGATAGCTCCGCACGAACGCGTACAGCAATCCAAGCAAGCCACCCACACTCAGGACACCTGGGCCGACGCTGATCGAGATCTCCTCTGCAGTGTTGACGAACGCGAAGAGGTACGTGATTGTCCCCGGCGTTCCGACTGTCATTGATTCGACTCCGAGTGCCGAGAGGAGTATCGGGCCACCGAGTGCCAGGAGAATCCCCACGACGAACAGCGCCACCGCCGCTCCGGAGAGTGCATCCCAGACGAGCGAGGTTATCGACAGCGAACGCGGTCGATCACTATCCCGCCCGAGGATTCTGACGCCGCTTTCGTGATCGACGATGCGAATGTGTGCCGGGTAGCTCACCACCATGAGTGTCATCCAGATGTCCGCGACTGCACCAGCGGCGTTCAACGTCAGTGGAATGACCAGCCACCCCCATTCAAGGAAGACCATCAGGGGGACGCCGACGAGCGTCATCACGACGAGGGGCGTCAAGAGAACCACGATGAACTGGTTGCGCGAGAATTCGTGGTCGGTCGTCGCGTACGCGTACGGAAGGACGAAGTGAGCGACACCGACACCATAGCGAGGCTCGCCACCGTAGTATCGAATTGCAAGTCCGTGGAGCCACTCGTGGGGGACGAGAATCGCCGTCCCGAGAAACACGAGGACGAGGATGTTCACAGGGGTTGCGAACCACCCGATCGACTCCGGTACGAACTGAAACGTGACAGCGTTCCCGGTTGTAAACTGGTAGAGGCCACTGAAGAATGTCCACCCGACGAGCATCCCCAGCGTGCCGATTGCCAGCATCTGAATCGTAAGCCCGCGAGTGAGTTCGAGATCGGCGAGAACTCGCTCAGGAGACGAGTTATCCATTTGGTAGATTGGCATCCCACTTGGAGAAAAGCGTTCGCACCATACCCGAGATGCGTTCTCTATGCGGCACAGTCTTTCAGAGCTGCCACTGACTGATGGTTTCAACAAGGCCGTAGAAATGGCCCTCAACATCAACCTACAGCGATTACCGTCTCAAAGAGGGATCAATCCGTCATTGTAGGAGTATCAACTGAACAATCCCCGGACGCGGCCAAACACCCCGCCACTACTCTCAGACTCACTCGTTTCCGCTCCGGTTTCTTCACCTACCCGTCCATCCAATTCAGCGCCGGCTGGCGGCTCCCCTAACCAGTCGAGGAACTCGGCAGGTGATTTGATCAGCAGATCGCGTCCACGGCGTTCAACACGCGCAACGGTTGGCGGATCCCGCGCATACGTGTAGGTATCCGTCGACATCTCTTCAGGGAACGATACACGAAGCCGATCGCCTTGATCTTCCGTCGTAATATCCTCTCGCTTGAGCAGATCGAACCATCGGTCACGACCCGCATCATGCTCTTGTTCGGCGGGGCGTCGTGGGAACCACTCCGGTACGTCACGACCAGCATACTCGTAGAACTCCAGCATCACGGCACGTGCCGTCCGTAACGCATCGTCATCATTCGAAAGCGTCAGCTCTCGGGTCAGCATTTCGTGGGTGAACCAGAGGAACAGCGGATTATCCTGCTCGATCAGCCGGTTGACTTCGGCCTCACCCTTGTAGCTCGTATCGAAATTCACGTTGAAATGCAGGATCTTCGAGCGGTTTCGGAACCACTCATCCGGCCGTTTGTCGTTACTGATGAATGCGAACAGCGGGAAGCTCGCTTCCGGCGTCCAGTTCCCCCAGTAGTTTCGGAACGTATCCAACCGGTTCACAGTATCTTTCGTGATGTCGTCGACGACGACAGGGAACGCAGTATTCGCAGACCGCATTCCCCGTACTTTCCGCTTCCCGACCTCGTCAGCATCAACCGGATTCACGACTCGCCCCCCGCTAATCATCGACAGCACGAACTGTGCGAATGTTCCTTTCCCGGCGTCGGACTCACCGTAGATGTAGAGGTTCGGAAGCGCCTTGTCAAGGTCAATCCCGTACTGATCGTAGAATGCTGCATCACGGTTCGCAAACGGAGCCCAAAACATCCACAGCAACGCCTCGGCCATATGCGCTTTCACGGCGTCTTCATCGTTGCAATTCCCGTACTTATCGACCGTCTCAAAATACCCCTCTAAATCGGATAGGGCGGTATCAACGACATCTGGATCGTCAGGCAGCGGCTGTCCTACCCGGTAGACCCGCCCATCAGTATGGAAGCTCAGTGCACGCCCGAATTCAACCGGAGCATTATCCCCTGTTTGCGCACGCTGGACACGCATTGTCGGCACCTCATAGACATCGCGCTTGTACTGTTGGACCGCCTGTGGCGTCGTCGTCAGTGAATCACCGGAGAGAGACGCGTCGTAATCAGTCATTCGAGACAACGCCTCAATCGCATCCTCGCTATGCCCCAGCAATGAGAGGTTGATTCGCGTCTCACTCTCGTCACCCGGATCTAAATCCTCTGCTGATCCCTCACTCTCACCGTCATCTGACTCGTGTTGCTGCTCGTCGACTTTCTCTTCAGCACCCTCACTCAGCTCCGTCTCATCGCCCAGTACCAGATCGACTTCATCCACCTCTGACTCAATCCGCTCATCAAGCCGTCCGTGAAGCTCGCCCACTTCATCACGAGTCTTCACCTTCCCCTCAGTGTACAGCGAGACCACCTCTGCCCGGTCATCAGATGTCCGTTCCAACCGCTCCGTAAGATCATCGAGAAACGGGCCGTCGTTATTGTAGGACCGGTGCTCTTCATAGAAATCGACGAGCTCGCCCCATAGCGAGGTGTCCGTCGCCGTTTCGAAGACGACTCCCGTATTCGCCTGCCGCGTCCACGCGTTACTCGACAAGTTCGGAGAGCCTACGATCGCCGTCGCTGGCCGCACCGTCTCCGTCTCCGCAGCATCCTCAGACTCATCTGTATCAGTTCCACCACTACTTGCAGTCGAGTCCGAATCGGTCCACTCGAAAGTTTGCTGGGATGCATCAGTCTTGTCACTCCCGTCGGAGTCGTCGCTTTCAGCGCTGTACTCGATCAGGTAGAGTTTGCTGTGTACTTCTTTCGTCTCGCAAAGATAGATCACTAACTTATCGTCGCGTTTGAGCTGTTCAAGCCGATCTGCAAGTTCCGGTTTATCGATGAGTCGCTCCCGATAATCCGCAACGTCACCCACGACTACTTCCAATTGTTCAAGCGACTCAACGCGGTCGAACAGTTCAAGGATGAACTCCGGTGAATCACAGTATGTGACGACACGCATCCGGACAGCGTTCTCAAAGTACGTTTCGAACCGCCCGTAGCTCCTGAAGAGTTCAACGTGTCCCGTTGTTTCAGACCTGCCGCCCAGCGGGAGATCAAACTGCTCCGCCATAATGTTCGTTCCCACTTACACAACTTGGTCTGATAACCGTTCACCTCAGAGTGGAACAAATGATCGGAGCCAAAACACTCTCAATCCAGGAAGCCGGGTTCCGTGAACTACTCGGTATCCGCCTCTACCTGTACGAAGACGACTGGCGAAGGCATCGTTCCGCTCGATATTTCAGAGTCTCGCGGGCATAGTACGCGTCATCCCGCTCGCTTTCCGCAACTCGCTCAAACAATTGCCGCGAAATCTGCTTCGTGACGATCTCACCATCCTTAACCATCCAAGCGAACGGTTCGTTTGGATCAAGGCCCCACCGTCGGAGTATCTCTCCGTCGACCCGCAACGATTGGACAAGCTCGTCACCATACTCACTGGCTTTCTCTCGGCTCAAAACCAAGGTATCGAGAACCCCATCATCGTTCGGCTTCGGCGTCGCCCACTCAACGGTCCATTCCGAGCCAAGGTCGTTCATCACTTTATCAGACATCTGGTCTACAAAACGAGCGGGCCACACTACTTATAACCCGATTGCTCTCCTCACGGCACGTATGCCAGCAACACAAACAATCGACGTATTTGACGGGTTAGAATTTTATGTCGAACCCGCCGAAGCACCGGACCCGGTCTACTATACGAGCGATAAACCCGAATTCGACGTACACATCCGGAACAAGGACGCAAAATACGATTTCAGTGAAGAAAGCGCGTTCACATGGACAATTGAAACGAACCCGATGCAAGTAGTGCATACCAACGAAGTCGAATTCGGCCCCTTGGATCGTGGAGAAGAAACGACGGTTACTGTCGGTGGGAAAGTTCTCGCGTACGAAGGCCACGGGGTTTTCGGTATTGCTACCGGTGGGGCGTCAGGAAAGAGTGGTTCCGACCGCCGAGAATTAAACTCCGGACGTGCAAAATCAGCTGACCCAGCGTACAGTTTCCACGTGTGGGACAATTCGCATTACGACGCGTCGATCCGGCAGCCGAAGCGGCTGCAGTTAGCTATGTTCGGCACTTCGGTGCTGCTAATCTTATTCGCGGTTGTTCAGGTGCTACTAGCCATAGGGATCGTGGGGTAGACTCCGGTTGGAACGCGACGGTCAGCGTCGTTCGAATTTCCCGAGTTCGAGATCCACGTGCTGATGCACTCCGTGCGGATCGATGAATTCCATTTTCCTGGTGTCGATGAACCGACTTACTTCGCCGTGCCTAGGTCCCCAGTGAGCGACATCAATCCCGAGCTCTGATTCGAGCACTACTCCCCCGACGAAGTTCACTGTCCCTGCGACGAGCAACGCGAGCCACCAATCCGTTGGTGCCGCGAGGATAACGACCGCGACCGGGAGCGACGCGTACATCGTGAACGCCGGTACGCGGTACAGCTTCCCGGTCTCAGCATTTACAAGATACGCAAGCATCCCGTACACTCCAAGAATCAATCCGAGGTCACCGTACCAAACGAGGAATCTTGGTGCTGTCTCTAAGCTCAGAAACGACATATTCAACGCGAGAACGTTCGTGAATGTCGTTACTCTGGACACGTAGTATTTCTCGACCACGATCCCAACGAACAGCAAGGCGAATATCGGGAGATTAGCCCCGAACACCCTAGTGAGCGCGTCAATCAGCATACTTGCCGATCTCTCTCATAGATGCATTATTGTTGGGCGGTGATGATAGAGTGAGATTGACAGCTCACGCCTATGTTGGCTGTACTGAATATCTCCTTGTATCTCCCACGCCACCTCTATCCGTTCGTGGGTACTCTCAACAGAGCCGAATATACCTCACTCAAAACGCGAGTTGAAGATCAAGACGCTCTACATCAAGTAGTAATCCCACATAGAGACGGGTGTCCGGTTCTACAGAACGAAGTCTAACCGAAGTCGCCTCGTATCAGGGAAACTGATTACTGTCGTCCCAGTATACCTCGTCCCGATGCCCCAGATATTCGAGTTCCATTGTACGAACCCGGACTGTGAGTTCGAGATGCCGTCCGGCTGGGGATACTATATGTACGCAATCGCTGACGACGGCGAACGCATCCATTGTCCACACCCTGGAGAGATGGGACGAGCGCGAGACGTGATCGGCGAGGACGCATCCCGGAAAGAAATCGACCGTCGCACCGGGTTCAATACCTACTGCTTCTGTATTCACTGCGAAGCGCAGGTGGATTTAGATCTCGACCGAGATGAGAAGGCGTGTCCGGAGTGTCGATCAAACGCGGTCAAGACCATCGACGAACTTGTTGACGAACAATGCCCCGTCTGCGGAGAAGGGACATTCGTCGCTGAGGATACCGGTGCGATAGCGTAGTTGCGCCGGTAGGATATTATAAACGAGTGCCCGGTTCCATATGAAGTTTAACTGGATAGCGAAACGGGGAGTTCTCTATGGAAAGTGAATCGAACACCCAGGTATTTCGGCGCAGGATACGAGAGTACAGAAGGGCCGATAGCAGAGTCACAGTCGGGCAGCCAGACTCACAGCACGCCTGTATCATACATATCCCGGGAATATCAGGCGTATTCACTAAGTGAGTGATTGTGGCGCGTTCGTGGACGGCCTCGTACCAACAGCTCATATTCCCCCATCGGCACTGGCAGCGATCCCGTCCCAGATAGCTGAGAGAGTTTCACGGCGGTGAGCGGTTCTTGGGCCAGTGCGTACCCTGTTGCCATACTCACTGGTGCGACAGCGATGATCGCCTCGTCAGGCGTTTCCTCAATCAGTTCTTCAGCATTCGCATTGCGGACAACTGCATCGGCCGGGAGTGAAGAGACGGGAAACAGATCGGATGCCTCGTCGTATGGGATACTATCATAGACGAGGTATGGATGCTTGTCACGCATCTATACGAGATTGTTAATTTTTGAAGGTAATAAATCTAACGTCGGTATTACAGCACTCCCCTCACACGACGAACTATGACCAACGGTTGCACCGCAGGCGACATTGCTACCGCAAACCCAGAAATATGCCCGGCTGACGACGTTCCGACGGCGGCAGACTGGCTTACGGAACGCGACTACGACTCGGCACCGGTGTTCGAGGATGCTCGCCCAGTTGGCTACGTGACACGAGACGCCGCAGAGGCAGCCTCGCCAGACACGTCACTCGCAGAGATTACAGAACCGCTAACAGTCGATGTCCTCATCGCCAGCGACTCTCCACTCGATACAGTCCTCGAAGCACTTTACGACCGCCCGTTCTACTACCTCGCAGACCGAAACCAAGTTACCGGGATACTCACTCGTGCAGACCTCAACACCGAGCCTGTCTACCAACACCTCTACACCAAACTTTCACAGCTCGAACAAGCCTTCCGAAAGACAATCCAGGAACACGTGCCTGATTGGCGCGACACCACGCCGCTTCACCCAAACGTACTGGATGATATTGACGAGCGCCTCGCTGACGCGAAAGACGCCGGCGTCGCACTTGACCCGATCCACTACGCCCAATTCTCAACACTCGTGACTATCATCGGTAACAGCGACGCTGCATCACAAGCACTCGACTTCGATGCCGGGCACCAAGCGAGCAGCCAACTTGACCCAATCACGGATCTACGGAACGATGTCGCCCATTCAACACCGGTCATACAGAACACAGATCGCGGCCTCACAGAATCCGGGCGAACAATAACCCATCTCCTCGACCAGTACCAACTTATTGAGGAACTACTTGCCACCGACAAGTAGCGGTACTCCTGATGGGCGGATCTGGTTCTACGAACACGATCGATCAACTGATAGAACCCTTACTCGACCCTATTTAGCGAATTCGAGAACGCGTTCGGGGAATGGTGTAATGGAAATCGCGTTTAGAAGAGGAATCTGAACGCGTACTGCTCTTATCGAACGTTACAGCTCCGCATTAATCCGCTGCAGCGCCGTAATCGCCGTCTGCAACTGCTCACGAACCACTGCTTTGCCCTCGTTCACCGTCGTCTCCTCGCTCCTGTCGTCCTGACTATCCTGTGCGGACTTCGTCTGACCGGCAGGGCCTGTCTGGCGACCGTCTTCAGAACCGTTGGTGACGGAATCGAGTCGCTGTTGCTCATCGGCACCACTCGACTCCGTCTCTGCCTCGTCAGTCGTCTCGCTCGTCGAATTGCCGGCCGGGTGCTGTCCACCACGCCCGCTTCGTCGAAAAACGTCCAGCGGGAAATCGTACGCGTACGCCCTCTTGTCCCGGTGGAACGTCGTTCGGCGGGATATGTCGAGCACGTCCATAATCGCCTGCCGGTCACAGCCTCGCTCCAAGGCTTGCCTGACTTGCTCGTCTTCCATTCGCTGCAGTAACGCCTGCGGATCATCCGGGATGTGACCGCGAGCGGAATGTTCGATGTGCTCCGTGAGCCCCCACTCGCCGGATTCGACATCCTGGTCTACGATCTGCCGGTCGCGTGATTCAACCATATTATCCAGGCCCATCAAGACCGCCAAGCGTTCCCGCACTGCAGTCATCGACAGCTCTGCTGTCAGCGCATCAGCGATTTTACCGGTTCGTGCTGGGCCGGCGTCAGCCAGGAATCGAAGGATCTCGATGTCCTGCGGGAGCAGCACACTGAGATCGGCTTCTGTGAGTGTCACTGGAGCGTCTGCGCGCGTCGATTGCTGGTGAATCCAACTGTGGCAGGATCGGCACAGCGTCGTTAGATTCTCCAGATCGTTTTCACCGACTTCGTCAGGGTCACGCTCGATATGGTGGACGTGTAACGTCGCCAGACCACCTCGCTCCGGACCTTCTCGCCCGCATACTTGGCAGCGATGACCGTCTCGTGCCAACACGTCGGCCCGCGTCTCGGGAGTCACCGACTCATTCTCACGGCTCTGCTCGTAGTCGTGGCTCGCCGCTGAGTCAGACGTACGCGTCTCCGCGTCGTCTGCCTCGCCTGTCGTCAATTGCTCGTTCGGTTCGTTGCTGAACTCGTGGTGTCCGTCAGCTCGTGTCATCAGTTTCTGTTAGCTTCGGTCGCTTGCTCGATTGATTCGCGCGGTTCCGGCCAGCATATGGATGATCGCTTCAATCAGATCGACCGCTTCCATCGCTCCCCGTCAGACTCGGTGTTGCACAGTTACGCGAGCATCACCTCTGCACCGTCGGCGACAGTGACTTCACCGAGAACTCTGATTTCGAGCAATACCACTGAGCAAGCCGTCCGAGATCCCGTGTCCGCAACACATCAGCGACGTTATGAGCCACTAGGTCAGCGAACCGTCCCTCATTGAACGCTGCGACTGCTTCACCGCTCTCGACGAACGGATCCACGTCGCTATACCGGCCATCACACAGCACGTCATAGACGCCTGCTAAGTCACCCTGATCATCAGACACGACACCACCGTCACCACCATCACAGGATGTGACGGTCGTATTGAATCGCCGCGTTAAGACCGGCAGGAGATCCGCGTACGGGAGATCACGGAACGGCCACTCAATCTCCAACCGTGCCAAGCGCGTCCGAAGGAACGGGAGATCGAACCCGCCCTTCCATCGTTCTCCATTGAACGCCACCAGCAACACGTCGTCATTCTGGAGCCGATCCGTAGTGAACGATCCTACTGCTTCAAACAGCGCTCGCTCTGTCGTATGCGTCGTTACCTGCACGTGTACAGGCACGCGATCATCGACGCGCGTCTCCACATTGTCAGCATCTCGGCCACCAGTCTGGATGAATACGCGTACGCCCATCGGCACGGCAAACCCGACAGTCGTCACTTCATCGTCAACACCGAAACCGGTCGTCTCAATGTCAAACGAGACCAGTTGCAGCACCACTACGCTTCACCCCCTGAGACAACCGCCTTCCCAACGTCGTGCATCTGCTCGGCACGATCCGGGACACGGTCATCGCTCGCCGGCCGTACTCGCAGCTCTCCAAATCCGAACCGCGAATGTGTCCCGACTCGGAGCACCGCGTTCTTCGCCGTCTGGACCGGCTCCGATCCGTCGTATCCAACGAGCTGTCCGTGGTCTATCGTCGCCAGGTCATACACGTCTCCATCGTCGACGAGACGTTCCGCCCGTCGCCGTAACCCGGATCCTCGCGCTTCACTCACCTCACCCTCACTGTTACGGTCACAGTCAGCCGCACTCGACGCCGCAGCTGGGCGGGACACATCCCACCACCACGGCACCGACTGAGCATCAGCACCCGGGTACTCACTCGCTATTACGAACGGCGACACCAGCTCAAGGGTGTGCTCGTCGGCTACTGCGATCCGGTCATAGTCTAACGCCTCAAGATCGATCAGTTGTGAATCGACGATCGACAACCGACCGAACCCGTAGTTCCGTGCTCCACCGACCTGCAGGCTATCCAGCGTCTCATCCGCGACCGGAAGCACCGACTTCGAGTGCGAACCAGTCGTAGACAGGTAACACTGGACGAACCACCGGACCGAACGCTTTGATGACTTCATCTCTGGTGGGCGACCAAACCACGTCACTGCATCAAACGCGAGCCGCCCACCGTGTGTCTGTACAGGATGCGCGTTGTGCGCGTCTCGTGGCCACGACGACTTTAGCCAACGCTGCGCCGCATCTCGCAGCAGGAACAGATCATCATACGTCTCGACCGGCGGTAGCGACAATCCAATCTTCCCTAACGATTCCTGAGAGTACCACGATGGCGGCGTCCCGTACGCCTTCGGCAGGAACACACCGTGGCTGACACACAGCCCTCGCCGCATCGACTTATCGACACGCTGTGCTAGTGCCTGATAGAGCGCGTTCCCTGTCACGAAGTACGGGTGGCCCAGATACCCCGTCTCCAGCTCGAACAGCACCTGCTGGATCCGCGTCACGTTGACTCACCCCCTACGTTTCCACTCCAGACCCCGAGTAATCCCCGAGACCGAAGCGCCACGGACCGCAATCCAGACACACCCTGTTTCCAGTGCCACGGGACGTACAGCGCCGCTGCCGGCGCAATACAGGTGGCAACGGGGACACGTATCGTCCACCTTCCTCGCAGCGACACCGCATCTCGCTGCAGTGATGCTGCCCCTCTGTCTCGACGACCACACACCCCGTTTCCAGTGTCTTCACAGGAACATCCACACCACGAGGCACACACCCCGTTTCCAGTGTCCTCACAACAACAATCACACACCCCATTTCCAGTGCCCCGGGCAGCAGACCCGTCCATACTGTCGCATTCCGGCATCGACACAGCCCCGCGACGATGAGATTCGAAGCGTTCCATCATCACGGCCACCCCCGCTTTACATCGGCAGCACCAGCATCACGCACACCACGCCACGCAACGAACTCCTCAATATACTGCAACGCCGACGACCACGACCGTAGCCGGCGAAGCTGCGCATCCAACACCATCCTCGATCGTGCACCGCCCGTCTCGAACGGCTGTCCAGACAACCGTGACCAGACATCCGCAAACGACCGCGCCGGCCCCGGCCCAAGCCTCGCCGCCGGCCGATCACCCGGATCACTCGTCACAGCCAGCGTCACCAACGGCGACCACAAGACGGTTCGATGGGGCGACACCACACCACTCTCTAACGCCGCTTCGACACCGCCATCAGTGGCCATCGGCTCACCAGGCCACACTGCCAGGAACAATTCGTCGAAGCTACGTCCTGCACGGTACTCCGACAACAGCGCTGCCGCCAGCAGCACGTGGTACTTCAGCGACGTGTACGGATAGTACGCCGACTCGTTGAACGCCGCGACTACGTCGCTCGTCAGCCACGCCGCGTGAAGTCGAACTGCGTCACTAGGCGTCACCAACGACCGGAACCCGCCATCCGCTGCCGCCTCAATCCGATCAGATTCAGTCGCAGACTCACCCGTCAACAGCGACAATCGATACGGAGACGAGTGATTCGACACCGTCTGCTCCGGCTCATCTGACGGACGACTCAACAACGCCGCATCACCATCCGCACCTCGCGGTACGGCCTCATTCACCGGCACACCGTGGTACTCGTCAGCTGCTGCACTATGCGGCCGACCATTCATTTTGTGCACATCGTGGCGATACACGGCTACCATCGGGTCAGCAACTGTCTCACCGACCGCGTCAGCATCTACCATCTCACAAGCATCGACCATCAGAGATCACCTCGCTCTCCCTTGTCGACACTATCCTGACGATCAATCGCCGTGCCCAGCTTGCCGTCAGCATCGCTCACACGCGCCTGCAGCGCCCGCGTGAACTCTTCGCGGTAGACTTCCCGCCACTGGTCGTCTTTTTCCTGCATCGCTATCGTCGCGTTCTGCGCCCGATTGTACACGCGACGGATCTCCTGCTCGGTGTACAGCGGATTCACCACATCTATATCTGCAATCCCTGCACCGAAATTCCGCGCACCACCGAGCTGGAACTCGAACGTATCACTCTTCGAGTTGAGCAACGATACCGCTTCTAGCAACAACCCGACGAACTCCGGTTTCAGCGTTCGCAGTGTCAACAGCCACGTCCCCTCGACGTTCCCGACTACGTCACGGGTGGCGTGCCGAAGCGGTTCCCCACCATCTTCGTCGTTCCGTGACCGCACCTGCGTGTGCAATTGCCGGTAATGCGCCTCGGCTTCACCACGCAGCACGTCAACCTGCTGTCGCACCGGCGAGAACCGAATCGGCCGACGCAACAGCTCGCCCGGTTTGTCACCGAAGCCACCGAACAACTCGTAGACAACACAGCCAGCGTCGGTATCGCCTGCCTCAACGCAGGCTCCTTTCTCGTGGTACCCCTGGCTCAAGTCACGATCGTACACATCCGCACGCATATAGTCCGCATTCGGTTCACCCGGATGGCACGCCGACATCCCCGCAATCTGCAACACGCGTTCACACCCGTGCCGTAACCAACCCGACAACGTGAACGGCGAGATCTGCCCGCGAATCTGATTCATCGCATCATCCGACTCATACCGATCCGCAGACGCATGATGCCGATCAGTCACGATGCCGTCACCCGGTGCAAGCAGATCCACCCCAAGGTCGAGGTAGAGATCCGGGAACGTCGACTCATCGACAGGCGGAAGCTCGAACTCACCGTCAAGGTGCCCCGACGAGAATGACGGGGACTCTGATCCCCCCGTCATTGCGAACCACCGCTGTCACACCACGACGACGGCTGCTCACGGCCAGATGACTCCGTCACCACACCCGAATGAGTCACATCAACTCCGGCATCCTCACCATCGGCACCCGAGTCCGGATCAGCATCATTCAGCGTGTATGCCTCTATCGTGTTTACCGGACTGAGGACAACCAGCTCAGGGTCAAGCAATACCGGCCACGTCGACTGCATCGCGGTGTCCGACACCGTACCAACACGCCCCCGCACAACCAGCTCACGGAGCGACCGATCCCACGAGCGATTATACTCATCTCCGTGACCACGGCAAAACGTATCTTCAATCTTAAATTTTGGATCAGACTTCGATCGAAAAGCGGACACAGTAATGCGTCCGCCTTCACGAATTCGAGAGTCGCAAACTTGACAGGTAACGGCCCCTTCCGCCAAATCTGACAGTTTCAGTTTGTTTATGTCTTCAATAAGCTCGCTGTCGATACTTTCTTGATTTGGTGGTGTTGATTTCGTCATGGGTTCGAGATTGGTTATTCTGAACCCAGCCTGGGTGCTACCACACCCGGGCGTTTCCTGATTAACGCCCTATGGCTGAGCTTCCACCCATTAGTCATACCGCTAATGGCATAAACCTTTGGTCGTTCGACTAATGGATGCTGTCCCAGCACTCATTAGTGAACCGGGATCAATATCGGTGATATGGGCGACCGGAAGCGTGACGAGAACAGTGGTCGGTTTAGCGAGGAATATCCTCGGGAAGATTTTCTCCGGGTCCTTGAGGAACACGGTGCAGCCGGGACGACCAACGTTGCTGAACACGTGGGGTGCGACCGAAGAACTGCTTATCTGAAGCTCCAAAGTCTCGAAGAGGAAGGCGATGTCGAGAGTCGAAAGGTCGGCAACGCTCTGCTGTGGGAATTAGTGGACGATTCTTAGGGAGTATGAATCACTCCAGTTCAATCGCCTTACTAGCCGCATCAAGGGGATTAGTGTAGAAGACAAGTTGGAGCTGGTCGAGGAGTTCGTCGGGGATTTTCGGCAAGTCGTCTTTGTTCTTCGCCGGAAGGAGCACTGTTTTGGCTCCAGAATCCGCAGACAGCTGGAGTTTATCGATCAACGAACTCACGGAGACTAACTCGCCCATCAAACTCATCGATCCCAGTACGACGGTCTGTGGCCGAACTGGTCGATCAAGAATTCCCGAAACAATACCCACGAGGAGCCCGACACTCGTTTCACCACCTTCATTCGCATCAGAGGGATTCAGAACCTGGACGTTGATGTCGTATTCATCTAGGGTCTCTTCACGACTGAGTTCCCGCATATTCGCCTGTAGATAGTCACAGGCGGTTTCAAACGACTCTTTCATCCGCTTTCCAGGCGTTCCTGAAATATTCGTCTTGCCTGATCCGGGGAGTGTCTGTGTCTCGATTCGGAATGGGGCGTGGCGTCCCTCGCTCTCGCCAATGGTGTAGACCGTTCCCGCCTGCTGTGTTCCTGGGGGAATGAGTGACTCGTCTGCTTCTTCGGGTACTGAGACATAGATCTCCTCTTTCGTATCCAAGTCGAGGTAGGAGAATTCGACTGCTCGATATTCCATCCCACCAATCCGCTTCAGTTGCTCCTTGACTCGACGACGACCTTCCATAGCGAATTCGAGGTACTCTCGTAGCTCTTCTTTCGTGTATTCGCCATGCGGGTGAAGGAGCTTGAGTAGACCAGAGACTGTCTTTCGTACAGCCTTCTCATCGCGCTGGTTCAGGTGGTCACCAAACGCAAATTCCTCGTTGATCGCGTCACCGTACGACTCCTTGCGGAGTTCACGGACGAACTCAGCGAAGTAATCGACGATAAATCCGAACTGGTCGCCAAAGAACTCGGACCGCATCTTCGGGACTTCCCACCCCGGAAGGTAGTAGTGGAACCGGTCGATGAGAGCGAGATCCTGCATATCTTCGGGGAATGGTTCGAAGAGGTGTGAACTCTTGAGAACGCCTTCAACGTCGAGATCGATATTCCCGACGTAGACCATTGAGGCTTGGGCAGTCAGCTCTTCAGTCCCACGAGAGAAGCTGCCGGACTCCATGTAGTCTTTGAGCATCTGGACGGCTTCCGAATCGCTGAACTGGAGCCCCCCAACCTCGTCGAATGCGACGACATCCCAGCGACCGACAAGTCCGATTCGTCCGGTATTCAGGTTCAAGAAGAGCTTTGCTACGGTGGTTTTACCGCCGGAGATGAGAATTGAATGGGGACTGATTTCGCGGTAGAGATAGCTCTTTCCCGTCCCACGTGGTCCCAATTCGACGTAGTTGTAATTTGACTCGACGAGGGGTATACACCGAGCTAAGAAGAGGAATTTCTCGCGGTCGCTAAATGAAGAGGGGTCGTAGCCGACGGTCTGAAGGAGAAGGTCCATCCATTCGTCGCGCGTGAAATCGTTACGTCGATCTTTCAGTTGGTCAAGGTCAAGATTCGATACCTGTATGGGTTTGAACGAGTCGATGCCGAAGAGGCTCTTTGGACTGTTCGCATTATCAGGGAGATATTCCAAGTCGATGATAGCCCAGACGCCACCACCGAGGAGCTTTGGATGCTTGCTGACGAGATGTTCGTTGATCTCGACATCGCTCAAACCGAGGTTGACAAACGAACCGATGTAGGCGTCCTGTTGTTCATCGAGCCTGACGGTGACCTTGTCAATGACGCGATAGCGTCCCCGCTCTCGAACCTCGCTCTTAACGAATTCGGCTTCGTCAGGACGAACGTAGTGCTTCGACAGAATCTCTTTGACCTTTTCGAGGCCCTCTTCCAGAGATTCCTCGTCATCAGTCGCACAGTACTGTCCGATCAGATATTCGAGAACGTAGGTAGGGACGTTTACCCCGGATTTGATGTCCTGAACAAGGTCTTTCCGGACGACGCGCCCGGAGAAGACATCCAGGGCTTTCCGATCTACGTCCTCAGTCGTCATTATATAACGGCAATGTTGCCGGGGGCATATTGGTGTCGGTCATCAGGAGTGAGAACTCAAGATAGTGAATGAACCCTGCTCGAATTCGACTACGACAGCCCGTTGTTGTAGCCGAGATCACTCACACGTCAAATCCCATATCGTCATCACCAAAGAGTAAATCCAGGCCCACAGTCTGCCTCGTGATCGTCTCTCTGGTATCGGTATCGATGACTTCGAACTGAACCGAGTCTTCACCCGAGATGGCCCCCTGTTTGAGCCGAACACGGGCACTGTTGTCCCCTGGTGAAATCTCCATCGTGACGGCATCTGCGACTGGTTCACCACCGATGGTTGCACGAACCTCTAGTATGGGTGCCGGATCGAAGGCAACCTGGCCGCTCTTGGCCTCAATCTCCACGGAGAGTATCGAATTCGTAATCGGATCGGGGATCGAGACATCGTAGCTAATCGATGCGCTCTCTTCGATCTTGCCTGTGGTTACAGTGAGGCATGGGACGAGCAATTCTTGGAGTGAAATCCCACCGTGGAAGTAGCGCATATTCCCGCCCTGTGCTTTGAAGCACGCAACACTCCGGGGAAACAGCAACTTGATTTCGGGGCCATTAATGCCGAGTTCTGATAGTGCCTCGTGATCGATCTCAACGAACTCGTCTGTATCGACGATCGGAGCCTCGTGGTCAGCGGCGGCGAACCGGCGTTTGACGACTGATGCAAGGTCTGGAGATTCGACTTTGAGATCGTCGTTTAGTCGATCTGTGTACAGGAACCCATGGTCGCTAGTAATAACGAAACGAGTGTAGCCAGCCTGCTTCAGACGTTGTACTGTTCGTTCGACATCGTCAACGTGAGATGTGACCTGACTGAATGCAGCATCGTCATCGAGACTCTCGCCCAGCTTGTCTATCGTACTGGAGTAGACGACACGCGGAACTGGATCGGAGTCAGTCAGTTTTTCTAACGAGATGTTACCGACTTCATCCATGTCGACGACATCAAAACCGGCAGCACTGAGTCGTTCGACACGGTCCGACTTGCTGGCCATTTCGTCACCCCCGCTGGTGACGACGAGGTCGTCATCATCAATCGAGATCCCCAGCTCGCCCGGAAGGTGAGCAGCCATCCCGACTTCGGTGATCGATGGCAGTGCAGCACTAACCGCACTGAGATCCTGTTCGAAGTCCGTTCGACGCCCGAGATTTTCGCGGATTGCCTCAGCGAGTTCGTAGCGAAGGCCGTCACAGATGATGATCGCTGTTCCGTCCTCTAAGTCAGCGAACTCCTCGTAGAACGATGTTTGCGGAGTCCCGAGCGTTGGATCGTCACTCAGACCCTCTGCAAGCGGTCGATTCACACCCTGAAGGAAAGCCATATAGTGTTTTGTGACCTGCCGTTTCACCGTGGTTTCCTTCGGATAGGGGTATGTGGCCGTCTGGGTCGCGTTGATGTACCAACGATAGGCTGCGTCAACCTGCCACCAGCCGTCATCACTCGTGTATTGCTGTGCGAGTTCCGTTGAGCCCATTCCCTTTGCATCGTCGACATCCACGGTTCCGATCCGGCGGAGCGTCTGGACCGCCTGGGCGGGGACCGACCAGTCGACGAGATCCTCGTTGCTCCAAAAGCTGTCCTGACGCTTGGTGACGGTTCGGTGGAGTTCTGCTGCTGTCTCCGGGAGATCTGCATACGTTTCTTCCGCGAGTCGCTCCATTACGAGCCGGATTAGGCCCGTGTCGATTCCTTTGAACGCGGTGGCGTCCCAGCGCGTTTGATCGGAGTCGAGTACGGCCTCTGTGAGATCGTAGTCAGACTCGATCTCCCGCGAATAGCGCGTGAATTCGGCGGGGGCGTACTGCTGCCAATCATCGCAGAACTTCGCCGCTGCTTGGGCGTCGTCCGCGGCGAGATTGTCGTACTGTGCCGTTGGGGACCGACTCGTCACTTCCCCAAAGAGGATCTGGGTCGCCAGCTCCTTCGGATCCAGCCCGGCATCGATACCGTACTCCTCGCGGAGCTGTGCGTCCCAGGCGTCGGCCATCGCGTTGTCTTCGATCGTCTCGCGGTACGCTTCGGGGTCAGCGAGGTAGGCCCGAACCCATTCGTCAGTTGCCGGGCCTGCAGTACTGAAGAGCACGCAGAAGAACGCCTTCCGCTGCATCTCGCGGTTCTGTCCCCAATCTTCGTATGCATCCGGTATCTCTTCGTCGTGTTCGACGAGGAACTGCGTCACCGGTGTGTCGTCGATGTCCTGGCCGACGCGGTACTGGCGGCCGAGCGCGTGAACGTCTCGAAACCACTCGGCGTCATTCCGGGACTCGGGGATGTAGAACAGCCAGTTCTTCTCGTAATTCGGGTCCTCGTTTCGGAGCCGTAGCTTCAGTTCGAAGTAACTCCCGTCGAACCGTGCGAGTGTGACATCGTCAAGTGCAGTGTCGACCTCGTCAAGAACACCCTTGTACTTCTCCTGAGCGTCGTACCACACCCAGACCGGGTGACGGTCGAATTTTTGCCGAAGTTCCGTGATAATGCTGTCCGCAAGATCCCCCATATTTGAATTACCTCGAATAGCTCGATTTCAGTTTCGGAAGGCCGGTTTCGAGAACTTCGTACTGATCCCACTCCTTGATGTTCTCCCAGATTCCCTTTTCAGGATCAACCGTAACGCCGTCATCGATCATTTCATCGATGGTCTCACGGAATTCCTTAATGTTGTCAAGATCATTTTGGACTTCTTCCTTTCTCTTCAGGAGTTCCTTATCAGGGTTATCACCGCTGGTTTGAGCGTTTAATGTTTCGAGCTCATTTTCAAGTTTGTTAATATGTGGGTCGAGATATTGGCCACGAAGTTTTGGGAGTGTGTTTGAATCTATCTTATGATAATAAATATAGCAACTAAATGCACCTTCTGCACTTTCGAGTTGCCAGTAAATGGGGATACGCTGTCCACGGCGTGTGTACTCATCAACATGATGATAGCGGAAAAAGCGATTATGAAGCCAATCCTTCATGTCTTCACCCAGCATATTCTCGATCTCTTGTCTTTTTTCTATAGCCTCGTCTTCACCAAACTCTAATTCAATACAATCTGAGATATATGACATAATCTCACTGTCGAATCCTAAAATACCGTCATCAGCAGGTTCGATCCCTTCAATATTCCATCGCCCCATAGAACATCCGAGATAATACGATATGAGACGGCCAGCTGCCTCTTTCTTTTGATTTTCTGAATATAGATCATGCGTATAGCGAATTTTTGCAACAGTAAATGGAGACACCTCTACTGTTTCTGATATTTCACGAAGATCCTTGTCTTTTTGACTGCCTATCCTATCAACTAGTTCTTGGTAGTCATCTTGTGGTAACTCTTTAGTTGGAACTTCCTCGCGGAGCGTGCTATTCACATCATGAAGTTCTCCTATGTTGATAATATGGGGATAAGTAGCCAAGTTTTGCTGAAAGGAACTATATACTTCCTGCCGAGTACTTTCTGATATACCATATATGTCGAAAATCATTTGATCAATTTTCCCATGCAATACAAGATAATTGCTTAGACTGAGTTCTTCAGCATAAAGAGGGTCCGTGATTTCATCACGATATATAGATTGGAAATAGTCCTCGTCAAATTCTCTATCTGACTCGATCCAACGAAGAGTCTTTTTCCTCTCTTCTATACAGGATTGTACCAATCGGGTAATCTGATCTTCTATATTATCAGGCAGATCTGTTTTAATTGGAACTAGCCCTGCGTCACCCGGGTTGAAATTCATACTCGGATTAGCTCCATCTACAATATATCTAAACAGATTAGAGTTCAAATATCCTAGAAGGTAGAGTGGGGGAATTTGATCACCCGGTTTAATTCGGTAAACACCGCTGCTGAACATAGTATCCTCAGGGAGATACTTTGCCCTCAGTACATTACCAAATTTCCGGAAAATTATTGATTCGTCAGAGTACCATTCCGGATTAGAAAGACCCTGATAATTTTTCCCGTGTTTGTTGCAATAATCCTTGATATTTTGTCCTTGGTTTTCATACCGTATCAGCATATCAATTTTATCATAGAAATCTCTCCCATCCCCCCCTTTCACAAACCACTTGTAATCGTCACCTATCCAAGAATCCGGTATTTCCCATACTTTCCGAAGGAAGTGGGGATTATCTCCACTTTTAATTCCCCCAGAAATCTTAGAATTTTCTTCAGTACCCAAATTTGGATATTCTTTAAATAATGCCAATACGTCTTGAGCAAGCCAATAGACGAAGGGTGAGCGATCAATCTCTCTGAATAGGTTTTGATCAACAATATAAACGACATCAATATTGCAGTTATTTCGCAGAGATTTATATATTTCATTCAATCCTTGGATTTTATCTTCATAATATTTGTATTTCTCCTGTTTGTGTGTCATTCGGAAGAAACGTGATGATTCAAAGGCAGATGACTTGTTTTTTCTAAATAAAAATGGAATCGTAGCAGGTCGCTCACCCATATCAAAACTATTTCGAGAGAGATGGACTCCTTCAACAAAATGAAAGTTGTCTAGAATATGGTTTCTTAATTCAGAATAGCTTCCTAAAAAGGTGAAGTTCTCTTGAGTTACCATCGAAATATGACCATTGTCTTTGTTTGCAAACTCGCCACATCGTTCTATAAACGCCGTACATAGATCCCGATTACCCCGATATTGCTTTACGAATTGTTTTAAGTCATCCCCCATTTTAGCACTACCAAGATACGGGGGGTTACTTAATACGACATCGTACTTATTCAAGAACAAATCGATGAGACGAACACTCTTCTCCACCTCATCGGCAAACATTTCTGTGGTTGGGTCGTCATGTTCCAGTGCTGATTCCGCTAGCTCCCGAACATTCTCCAATAGTCTATGTCTTAGCTCTCCCCAAGTTTCTTCTTGACCCTCACCAGCCACAAACGTAGCTTGCGTAGTAAGATCGCCATCCTGAGTGAATTGAGCCTGTCCTTTAGACTTGAATGTATCTCGATATTCTTCTAAAATATCATCTATCTGGTTCTCTATCCGAACTAAACTACCCCACTCACGAATATTGTCGAAGCTTTTCCAAATTTGTTCTAATATTTCTTCTTCAAGATCGGATTTTGTTTTATCTAGGATTTCTTGTTTTCGATCCCCATTAATTAGGACTGCATCAGCAGAAACGACATTCATTTTAGGAATTTGAACACCTGGGGACTTTTCTTTTGCTTTGAGGTAAAGGGATAATGCCGCTATCTGTGTTGCACCGGAATCAATATCGATCCCATATAGGTTGTTCCGAAGAATTTCACGTGGGATGTATTCTTCCGGGATTTCCCCTTCTTCCAAATACATTTGGTAAAGTACGTCAAAGGCATAGAATAGCATATGACCGCTGCCACAAGCAGGATCAAGCACGGTTATGTCCTCAACTGATTTTGTATCCCGGTCAATCAGGGAGTCCTCAACAGGGGCTAGGTAGAAGCAATTTTCCTCATCGTTAATATTCGTCCGTTCACCCTGCATTTCGAGCCACATCCGCCCTAACGAATTATCGACCATCCACTCAACGATGTACCGAGGGGTGAACAGCTGGGTCTTCGTGGCGATGTCTGTCCCCGCAATTTTGTAGTTCTCTTCATCGACACGGTCGTCAATCTCTTCGCGTTCTTCCTCACCGAAGTACTGATATACCCAACCAAGTGCTTCGTCACTCTCCCATGCCCGGTCATCAATCGCATCCAGTTCGTCAAGGATGTCCTCTCGAACTTGGGCGTCGAGGTCAATAGCGGTGTGTTCGGACTCCTCAAAGATAATCCGAATCTCCGAACCGATCTCTTGGTATGCGAGGTCAAGTGCAGCCCCGAAGCCGTCATCAGGAGCGTTAGTTAGCTCGCCAGCAATCTCGGCCACGGTGTGGTGCATATATGACCGGTTGCCGTACTCCGGACGTTCGGTGATGGTTTCTTCGACGAGGCCACGAACTTCGATGGTTTTCAGTGCGACAAATCGATTGAGGTAGGTCTTCGTCGCTTCGCGGACGTAGTTAGTGATGGATCGCTCCAGATCTCCTTCCGTGGATTCAAGTTCGCGTTCGATAGCGGCATCCAGTGTTCTCCGGGTGTGAATCTCCTCAACGGAGAGGTGTGTCAGATTCTCTAGTGGGAGTTTCTTGTCCTCATAGATACCGTACTTTTCGAGCTGTCGTCGAAGCTCGTCTTCGAGCGTGTGCCGCGTACTGAGGATCGTGCTTCGAATGGTTGAGCGCTGATCCGACGAGAGACCGGGTTGACCGTCTGTTGTGGACATGGATATTAGAGGATGACACGCTGCTGTGAAACGGGTAGGGTGAAGGCGTGCCGTGTCGTGGTTCCCACCCGCGGTGACATACCACCGACAAGCAGTCGGCGTCTCTTATAATTGTGGGAGTGGCTATGTTGCTAGCTCTGATTCGGATACGAACAGTGTGGAAACGTCACTGCTGTCGGCGGATTTGCTATCGGAAGCGAATCTCTACGTCACCGTCTTGATCGAGGAGTTCTTCGACCTCTGTGCGAAGCTCCGAAATCGGTTGATCGATGTCGTCCGAATCGGTGACGACGACGGATCCGAAGATGGAGTCAATATCCACGCTTTCTCGAACCGTGCCGCCACCCCCGCCACCTTCCAAGTCGTCGATTTCAGTTTTCGCAGCGTCTTCGTACGAATCAACGGTCTGGATATGCTCGATGAGCCGTGGAAGCGACGGTGTCGGATTGATGTGCTCCTCGTTGGAGATATTCAGATCGACCGATCCATCTCCCTGTCGTTCCGTCAGATCGGACAGTGCAGCGTCAAGATCGGTTTCATCGATGTCAGAGCCAGCATACGCCCGAACCAATTCGATGGACTCTGTGTACGTCTCGTGGCGTTTCTCGTACAGGGATTCGTACGTGGTCGTGAAGGCTTCGGCGGCAGTTCGGTAATCAGTCTTGACATTGTTCCACTGACTGATGACCCCTTCCGTATCTAACGTATCAGTAACCCGCTGGGCTGCCTCACGCGCTTCGTCGCTGATGTCGACGAGCCCAGCGTGGTCATCGGCCTCGTCGACGAGAGACTCCCACTCGGTCGTGATGAATCGCTGGACAGTCTCATAGTTCTCCAACCGGTTCTGGCCGCCGGTCTCACCGCAGAATTCGGCCACATCCTTCGCGGTTTTCGTGAGGCCTTCGAGTTCGTCTTCGAAGTCGACGAACTGTTTGATACGCTTGGCCGACGTGGGCTGTTGTAGCAGATTGTTTAACCGCGTCTGGAACTGCTCTACGTCGTCTGCCAGCGGGAAGTCGACCCGCTGGAGTTGCGAAAGGAGCGTGCTCGTGGTTGAAACCCACTCGTTGGCTGCCTCTCTGATTCCCTCGTCGACGGCCTGGTCGGTCGATTTGACCTTCCGGTCGAAGAGCCGGTCAAGGAGCTGCTTCGCATCCGTTCGCGTTTCGACATCGACGGTCTCCCGCTCGTCGAACGAGGTGGATTTGAATTTCGTGACCTGCGTGAACAGCTCTTGTGCCCCGTCCTCGGAATACGTCTCGTACGTTCGCTCCTTGTGTGTCGGAATGACGGATCCGTTTCTAAAGAGCACGGCAGCGGCCAGGCGAACGACTTCACGGCTCCACCCGTACGGTGGTTCAGCGAAGTGGTCGATCAGATCGCTTCCAGAGCGGGATTCTCCGGCTTTCTCGCGTCGCTGGATTTCGTCTTCGACTTCGGAAGCGATGCGGGCCTCTGCGATGAGGTCGCCGTCTTGGACGACGCCGAGGTCCGAGAACACAGATGGGTTCGACGAGCCTTGGAGATCTTCGAATATCTGCTCGATGTGACGATCTTTGACCGTGGCTGACCCGTGTTTGAAGCTGGAGAAGACTTTGGGAATGGCGTTGTCCGTCTTCCGCGACACGAGCGAGCTAAGTGAGGTGCTTGTCGTGTCGAATTCTTCGGTGTCACCGTTGTAGATGAGTGTGCCGCGCTGGAAGCTCCGTTTGAACTCGCGTTCGACTTCGTTCCGGAGACGCTGGAGATCTTCCTGCTTTTGCCCGAGTGCTTCCTGTTCCTCTTGGCTGAGCTCGTTCCCACGCTTCGATTTGACGACGGTGTTGATTTGGTAGATCGATTTCAGCTTTTCGTAGATGCTGTGTTGCTTCTCGTCGTCGGCAATCCAGTACAGCGTATCGTCTTCGCTGAAGCTCTGTGTTTTCAGCCCATCGGGGTCCAGGTCTTCGTACCGCTGGTGAATCGGTGAGTAGGTTTTGAGATCGACGTGTCCGTTCGACGTGATGGTTTCTCCGTCGATACTCAGATTCAGCTGGAACGTTTTCCCTTGGTAGTTGACGCGTGATGTTTCGTCGAGGATGTCGTTCAGGAAGCGCTTCGAGGAGCGACGGATGTCGCCGGGGCCGACCTCGATGCTTTTGATTTCGTTTTCGAGTTCGCGCTCGGTCTCCCGAAGGAACCGGTAGCCCTCTTCGCTTCGCCCGACGAGTCCGGCTTCGACGAGTGCATCAAGCGTATCTTGTACGTCGCTTTCTAACTGCTTCGTGGGGCCGAGCTCCGTCTGGAGTGAGGTTGCAATGTTATCGGCGGTGTTCGGGATCCAGGGGAGTTGTTGGAGTAGATAGAGTGACTTGAGAACGCGGCTGGCGATTTCGGGGTCAGCGTTCTTGGGTGTGGCTTCCCGGATGGATTTGACATCGTTGCTCGGGATGTCGTTGCTGATTTCGTCGAAGATCATATCGAGCGTGACGAGTGCCCCGAGCTCGTCGTCATAGAGATGGGTCTCGTCTTTCAGCACGCTCTGTGTGACATCGATGAGCGTTCGCTCACTGCCCGCGAGTTGGTCATCCGAGCCTTTGCCCAGCGCTTTGAACATCTCCGGGAGAATGTCGAGCTGGTACGGAAGGAACGGGTAGCAGTCGATGAAGTTCTCTCTTGTGATCGGTTTTAGACTCTGACCGGAATCAAGCTTGTACCTGGCGGAAAGGATGCCTTCGTGCTGATCGTACAGATTCCCGATGGCTTCCCTGGCGTCGCCTTTCTTGCTGAGAACACGGTCACGGACGACCTTGTCGAGGTTTTCGGACGTGAGGTCGAACCGGTGCGGGAATCGATCGATGACTTTCGATTCCTCGGCTTCTTTTTCGAGCACACCGGGGATGAGCTGCTGGAGCTGTTCTTGGGATGTGACCCCGAGGTACACCTTCCCCTTGCCTTTCTGGCCGAACTCCTCGACGATACTCTGGAGTTCTAAGAGGAGCTGTCCGTCATCTCCGATGAACTGGGAGATTTCGTCGATGAAGACGAAGTATCGGGAGTTGTTCCCCGTTTCGCGTTCCTGCTGTTCAACGTATTCGACGATGTCTTCCGCGAGAGTCGAAGCGTTGATCAGAACGTTGTCCTGAACATCGTCGATCGCACGGGCTGCGTCGTCTTCGTCGTCGAACTCGTCTGTCGCCTCTACCAGCGCGGTCTCCATATCCGACCGCACGAACATCGCGTCCTTCCGAGCCTCTGTCCAGTCTTTCCCGGTGTTGGACTCGATGGTAGTGACGAAGTCGTCGTACACGCCTCGTGATTCGAGTTCCTGTTCCATCTGGGCAACCCAGGGCATAGAAGCGTACCCGCGGGACGTGTTGAATTCACGGTGAATGATCTCGGTGATGGATTCACTTCCAGATGCATCGGCCTTCGCGCCGATCTGGAACATCAACACCTCGGAATCGAATTTGCTCGTGACCGACGAGACGGCCCCGTCGAGCATCTCGTTGCCCTCGATCCGATCGCGGAACATCTCCGCTGCATACGTATCCCCGAACTCCCGGTTTTCCAAGACGTGCCCGAGGATCTTCATGAAGTGGCTTTTCCCGGATCCGAAGAACCCGGAAACCCACATCCCTACATCCTCTGTTTGGGCGTGTTCCGTGTCGATGACGGCCTCTAGGGCGTCCGAGAAGTGCCGTTCGAGTTGCGGTGTGAGGATGTACTCTTCGAGTTCTTTCTTGACGACGCTCGGGTCATCGTTATCGACTTTGACGACCCGGTCGATCTTCCGATTGATCGGCCGGTAGAAGATCTCGTTGATTTGGTAGGTAGAAGTAGTGTCACTCATGTCCGATCACCTTTGCGCGGTAATATGTTCCCTCAGATTCGTCGAGGAATCTTAAACTCTTGTCATCAACGGTCGCAGGATAGCAAAACACGATCGGGGTCTCATCCGGTGTGTTCGTTTCCAACTGTCCCATCAGAGTAGAGGCGCTAGCGAACGGGTACAGGATACCCATTCGATACACGATAACGGTTTCTGCGTCTTCAGCCTGCGTGGCAATAGCCGATGCCAGTTGTCCCATTTCGCCGTCGTCGAGTAGTGAGGATTTCAATCCGCTGAGCAACTGTTCACGATCTCGACGTTCGAGGTCGATTACGTTGTCGAGGATGCCTCGCTCTTCAAGCACGCTGAAGACGAGGTCACGCATATCGATCGCGGCAACCGTTTGGTCGTGGTACTCCAGCTTCTCGATGAGACTCCGAATTTCCTCATCGACTTCGATTTCGTCGGCGGGATCGTACGTAAACACGATGAATGGAACTCCCGCTCGCTTTCCGACTTCCTCTCTATCCTCACGAACGAGCCGTTCGACTTCTTCGAGTCGTGTCTGAAAGTCAGAAAGCATCGATCAACTTGTCTACCGTCTCGTATTTCATTCTCAATCGTTCTGTCGATCCGCGTTTCTCATAGTTAATGTACTGTGGCGAAATATCGCGGATTCGGCGCTGGACTTCGGATTCATCCATCAAGAATAGTTTCCAGTCATCGTGTTCGATCACGTCCGACGCGGACGCAGCCTCTTCGTCGAAGAGACGATACACCACGTATGCGATCGTTTCGTCAGGGATGTAGGTGACTGCGAATTCCTTTCGCTGTCTACCTTCTAACAGGCCAAAGTTTCTGAGTGAAGTGAGATACTTCGTTGCTGCCTCATTGATCGTCGAGTCGGACCGGTCACGAAGGTCAGCATAGTCGTCCTTGATTGATTTGATGAACGTGACGATGTCTTCGGCCTGGATAGAGAGAGTGCCGCGTTGAAACTCGGGATAGAGGAATTCGATCGTGATGAGGCGGATGAATGGGTCTTGGGCGAACTCGTAGTAGAGACACCAATCGGCTACATCACTCCGAACGTCAGCTGAAAGAACCCGCATTAGCGGGGTCTCGGTGTAATCTTCTTTACTCGGGATGTGTCTCCGGGTTACCTCGCGGAGAATGTTCGTTCGGTACTCGTCCGTGTTTTTGTTTAGGATGTTGTCTTCGACCACCATCCGCTCCAGTTCATCGTACGATTCAGATTCGGCATACGCCTGAAGGATTCGCTTGGTCTCGTCGATGTAGGTACTGTGATGGGCGATTTTTGGGTCAAGACTCGTGGCTCGATCGTCGTTGTCTTCGTCTTCAGGCTCCAGGTGCTCGTTGCTCATATGGACTCCTCACGCGCTTTCCGATTTAAGTTCCGAGTTGAGTGGATAATACGGGACGTGTAGCCGTTCCGTATTTTTACCGTAGCCACGCAACAGAGTGGCGAGCAGTCGCCATTTCTCTGCCTCAATCTCGGACTGGTCGAATCCATCTTCGCTAATACGATATGAATCACTCCCCGGATCGGGGAGTGAAATGGAAGCGACGGAGATATTCGATGCCATTTGTTCAATAATCGGGTCCGCCCAACCGGTCTCTAGAGACTGGACAGAGAGATCCTCAAGGTCAGTCAATAACGGTTCATCGGGAGCGTTGAGATCTTCGATGGCAGCTCCGAGTTGTGCTTCGAGCTTTGGACCGAACGAAAACAGCGAGATAGAATCGGCAGGGAGTGCATCCGATTCTGCTTTCCGCCCGACCTTCATTGCAAGGTTGATCTGAGACTGCAGCCGGGTTTTAGGAGTCACTTCTTCCAGTCTTGCTCGGCCAGTTTCTGAGAGGACGCGTGAGTCCCACCATCCTTGATTATTCGATTCACCAACGCGTTCGATCAATAACCGGGACCCGATGAGATCTAGAAAGAAGTCATCTTCCAGTCCCGCCTCGCGGAGATTCTGCCGTGTTGAGGTAAACACCTCGACGAGATCGTGTGAAGTCATATGTGCATCCTCAAGTCGGGATGGCTTAGAACCAGCGCCTCGACTCTTGGAGCACGTAGTAGTATCTGGCTTGGTACGGAACAAATATCACCGTACGGCAGGGAGTTATCGAGTACGATGGGTGCTGGGAACGAGTTGGTAGAGTTGTATGACGGTCTTTCGGTTCTCTATAGCTCGCTGCCTGAGGAGACGGAGTTGGAGTGGAAGCGAGCGGTGAAATCAGTCTTGTACGGTGGAGAGCTGTTGGCTGAAGAAGCGTCTTGTTATGGGGAACAGCAGAATAAGCGGAATCATAAGAAGCGGAAAGAGTACGTCCGCCGATATGGTGATGGGTCACGGATTATGGGGTTTTCAGCCATCACGGTGGCGGAGCCACGGCCACAAGATCGGCAGTATGTTCCATCCGGTGCGGTGATCCCAGTGGCACCGGAGTCTGGAGAGGTACTCCCGGTACACGTCTCGACGAACGAAGTCGATCAGGCCATCTCGTTATTGGCGGAGTTCCCAGCCGAGCCGACAGCGGATCGGCCCGGTGATGGTGTCGATGTGTTGCTTGATCCGGTTCGTGTTCGCCGTGCTCGAAAGAATGCGGGCAAAGGAATTGGAGATGACAAGGTAACGGTGCTGTTTGTGAGTGATACGCACCTTGGGTATGAGAATCGGGCGGTGACGGGACGCGGCAAGACAGTGTCGTGGATCAGTGAGGTGTCGAGTACCGAGGCGTTCACGCGAATCGTAACGATTGCGATTGAGCAGGATGTTGATGCGGTTATTCATACGGGCGATATTGTCGATCACGAGGTTGACCAGGAAACTCTCGACAGCGCTGCGGCGAGGTTGGAGCTATTATCCAAGGTAGGGATCCCGGTCTACTGTATCATTGGCTCGCACGACCGAGATTCATACGCACCGCAACACACGAATTCGGTGAATGGGATCGCGTGGTTACAACAGCAGGTTGGAAAGGGTACCCTCGTGGAACTCTCGACGAGTCCGACGCCGGTTGCTGGCGGGCCGCTTGACGCGTATGGGATTCCAGCGGGAAATACAGGGATCGACGACGTTGCGAAGTTCAAGCCTTTGGGATGGGAGCCGTCCGATATGCAGTTTGGGTCGTCGTCACCCGGACCGAACGTACTCTGTCTCCATGACGGCGTCACACCGTACCGAGAGCGATCGGCTGCTGATATTGATCTGGATCAGTTGCTTAGCCGGTCCGGAGTCTCGTTCGATTGTGTATTGATCGGGGATGAGCATCGACCGAAAGACGATGACTTTGGTAGCGGGTATTCATTCCAAGCGAGAGACGGTACGCCGGTACTCTACACCGGACCAGCTATACGGATTAGTGAGCCATACCGTGATCACGAGTCATTCGTGACGGAAGTGACGGTCGCTGCTGATGGAGTCAGTACGACTCACCACTCAGTATGAGCGTGGAATAGAGTGGGTTTGTGGAAACTCCACCTCGGATGAGGTCAACAAATTGGTTACGTGATGCTGTATCTATGACCCGGATAGCTCTCTAGTGTTGATTCCATCATCTTGGGACGCACTATCGGGCCGTTTTCTGCTGATTTCGAGGTGTGAAAATAACTATAACGGCCGTGCTTATGTTCGTGGTACTTAGTCACAGGTTCTAAGCAGGTTAACCCGGAACGCATCAGTATGACTACTGGCGTCACGGATTTTATCAAGATTGGAGAGGTGCGGCAGGAGATTGATTCTACGTATCCAAACCCCGGAGAAGACGCGACAGGTGAATTAGCGGTTCCCAACAATGGGTACAGCCATCGGCTTGTCGGACACGCATTCGAGTTTCTGTGCCGAGCGCTTCTCTATCGCCGTTGTGACGATATTCTGAGGCCGTGGTCTCGATTTGGAGAGTATCGACGACAGACGAATGGTGAGGTCCCTTGGATCGGTGTGGAGCGGTATGATGGAATGAAGTGGGAAGACCACCCGAATATTTCTAGTCAAGAAGAGTGGGAAGCGCTGCAGGATGAACGTCCTGTGTGGGAGCGTGAGCGGAGTGCGGTGCAGTGGACGGAAGATGAGGAGTTGACGAGAGTCGTCAATCAGTATATCGAGACGGGGATGAATACTGACGGGGTTGTTCGGGCTGCGTTGATTAATGCCGGGTGGAAGCCTGATAAGAGCGTGCAGTCGTGGATTGACCGGGCTGCGTTTGCGGATGATATTCTCGATGAGATGGGCGAGTTGTTTGAGCTGTTGCGCGAGGCGTCGTGGACACGAGGGGAGACAGTGATTGAAAAGCCGCAGTTTGGGAATCATCGTTACGTGCTCCCTGGAGAAGGCGATTTCATCGTGGATGATCTGCTTGTGGATATTAAGACAACAGAACGGCGAGCGTTCACGAATGCGTTCTGGCGGCAGTTGCTGCTATATTATGTGCTGACTGATGTTCAGCGTGTGTTGTACGACGAGCGAGACGCCGATGAGGATCATAGTTCGTCAGTTGAATACCCGGAAATCAACAGAGTTGGAATCTATTTTGCCCGGTACGGAGAGCTCCAGACGGTAGAGATAGACAGTGTCATCGACGACCGAGAGCGGTATGAAGAATTCAGAGCATGGGTTGTTGATCGTGGGATTGAGGAGAATCGACACGCACAGAAAAACTACGAGAGGGTTCGAGGAGCCTTGACCGAACCCTATGATTACAAACGACAACAGACATTCTCGGACTTCTAGCATCGAAAATAGAACCGGTACTGGTAGTTTATTTGCTGTGCCGTTACCTCAGTAGATGTTTGAGGAACCCACACCGGACGATTTCAGAGAGTGTGCTCGCTGGGTTGGAAACCATTGCTCACAGCGATGCTGTTCTAGTCAGTGGCTTCAGCGAACTGTGCGATCGTGAGTGTGATACGCACCATCACACATATATGACACCGTACAAGACTATTCGTAGTGCGACGATTTGGGGATCCTGAGTACTGGTCATTTACCGCATACCGCGATGAGTTCCTTGCAGACCGCCCCACTATTGAGCAGCTGACGATACTTGATGAAGAAATTGTCAATAAGGCGCTTCTGTCACGGTACCAAGGCCCGATCGGCCCGAACGAGTGGTCCTTTCTCGGGGGGTACTACGGTGAACTCTTCGGGAACTTCGTATCTGAGCGCGTTGCAGGGCTTATCGATACGACACCAATTGAAACCCGGGAAGATCAGTTCCACGCGTTCCGGAAGGCGATCATCAGTTTGAATCAGCAGTTGTCGTCAGGTGGGTCTCCGGACGGCACGACGATTTCACGTCCAGCGGAACGCGTACTCCTAAAACGGCTACGACAGGAGCGGTACGATCCGTCTGATCTGGACGTGTCTCATATTAGTCGTGGCAGCGGGCTGTATTTGCTTGAGTTGTTCGCAACGGCAGCCCAGCAGTCAGTGACGACCGAGACGGACCTGCTCGAAACGTTGCTGGCTCAGACTACTGCGTTTAAGGAGCTTGACAAAGCGGACGCCCGTGCGTTACTGACCCGACCTGTGCTGATGGTGTCTCTCTGGGAGAATCAGCGGGAAGGGCTTGACCACTGGCTTGCGAGCGACGGCGAGGGCATCCTTGAGATGGCGACGGCGACGGGGAAGACGGTTGCTGGCATCGCAGCAATCGCTAACCTGTGCGGTGACGTGCCGGAGAACCCTGAGCAGACCCCGCAGACTGACGATGCAGAGATTATGATCGTTGCGCACTCGAACGCGATCCTCAGTCAGTGGGAACGAGAAATCCGAGACAAGCTTGGATTGACGACTCGGGCAGGCAGCGGTAGCGGACGCCCGGACAGGTTGGCGTTTTCGACGGCGACGGTGGAGTTTTACACCGCTCAGTCGCTGCTCCCGCGCTACGACCGTGATTTGGCCGATCAATACGATCTCGTGATTTATGATGAGGTGCATCACTATTCGAATCTTGATGGTGGGTACGGCGAGGCGATACGCCGGCCGAATTACGACCGTGCGATGGGGTTATCGGCGACGATCGGGGAGCAAACAGATCCGAAGCGGGACCGGCTTGAAGAGATCCTCGCACCAGTCGTCTATACGTATGATCTGCAGGACGCTCAACGTGATGGGGTGATCCCTGATTTCGAGTGGACTGTTCATCCGATTGGGCTGGATCCGTATGAGCGCGAGGAGTGGGAGCAGGCGACTGAGTCGATCACGAATCAATTCCGGGCACTCAAACACGACGACACGACAACAAAACTGCTTCGCCAGCTGAGTGTGCCGTTCACCCAACTTGAGGACCTCGGTGATTTCATCCGCGCACACCGGGCGGCAGAACTCGAACTCGACGATGTGCCGGACTCATGGGGGCAGCTCCAAGCGGCGATTCAGAGTCGTAACTGGATCCGGCACCGGTCACAGCCGAAAATAGAGGGTGCAGTAACGCTGGCTCGTGAGTACCTCACTGGCGTCGATGACGGAGTCAAGTTGGTGATGTTCGCTATGGACATCGAAACCGCAGAGCAACTTGGTGAGGAGTTGGCCGACGCGACAGAGAACGTGTTCGTGGTACACAGCAAAATCGCCGCCTCTAGTAACAAGAAGGACCGGATGGTTAATCGCCGGATTGAACAGTTCTCAGCGGCTGATCACGGTGTCCTCATCGCGCCAAAACTTCTCGACGAAGGGATTGACGTTCCGGATGCAGAAGTCGGGATTAACGTCTCGGGAACGAAGACGAAACTGCAACTCGTTCAGCGGATGGGTCGAGTACTCCGCCGCCACGGCGATCAGGAGCCGCACTTTCATCACTTCGTCGCTGTGCCCGAAGGTGATGACCACATCGCCGGGTTAGATGACAAGCAGTACGTCCAGCAACGTCACTGGGTGCGTGAACTCGGTGAAAAGATCGGGCAACAACCGACGATCGATGAGGCGAACGTCGACGACGCGTTGCTCGCTCGTGCTGAGGCCCGCGGAAACGAACTGTGGGCGCAGGATCTGCTTGATGATCTTGAAATCGAAACCGTTCAAGGGTCAGTTCGGATGGACGAGATTGTCGAGGGACTAACGTCATCAGCGGTGGAAACGCTACTCGACACCGTTGATTTCGACCACGATACTGTCGTTGAATCTGACTGGGAAACAGCAATGACTCTACTCCGCACGAATGAGTCCCTCACCCCGAATGCACTGCAACGGACGTGGTGGCTGTTCCCGGTCTACCGTAACCGACCGGACGAACTCCAGGAACTGCTCCGTAAGGTAGCTCAGTACCGTACTGCGTCTGATGCAGCTGACGACGACAGTACACCAACAGAAACGACGAGCGATACGAGCACGCACAGAACCAGCGAAACGTCCCAGGCAGGCTCAGAGAACACAGACGATACAGAGGAGCTATCAAGCAGAGGTACTACCGAGACATCTGACTCGCCAGCGACGGATAACAAGAGGACTTCCGTCGAGCCAGATAACCAGGATGCTGATGATTCTGGAGAGCAATCCGATGACGGAAGTGTCGTTAGTCGAATCAAGAGTCTTTTTTCGTAGTTACACCAAATAGAAGTGTCATAGAACTATTCGAAAGGGTTCTTCTCACACCGTCAAGTCTGGATCACCCATCAGAACGCGCTTGCATATTTAGCGGCGGCCCCCACAGATCGTTAGCCTTCCCTCATCAGGTGACGGAGATTCTGCTGAGTGTTCATGTCCTCGTTGAATTCAAAGTCGGTTGCTTCGGAGATTCTCCGCATCGCATTTCTCGTATGTCCTACACAGATTTCGAGTTCTGCGATTGAACGATTGTCTTCGCTTGCTTGTTTCTTGAATACCCGGCCGCTGTCATCCTCGAACTGGATTACAAGGTAGTGGCCGCCTTTATCGTCGCTGAATTCTTTGAACGAGTCTAGCTTCTCTACGAAATCGTTGGCGTCACTTGGCATACCAGAGCCATATCTACTCTAACAACTTAGTGAATGTCATACAAAGACTCGCATACAGCTATTGGACTACGGATAAATCGATAGTTTCAGAGGCTGTACTGAGCGATTCCCATTTAATGTGGGAAGTCTTCTGTGACCCCCTCAACAGCTTAATCTAACTCTGAAGGTGAACGATAGGCCATTCGTTGCGGTGGGGTAGCGTCGGCGTCGTCGGTGAGCAACCAGAACTCATTCTCGGGTGCAGTTGCAGTATACATCGCTGCGAGGGCATCAAGTACGTCATCGACCTCGATCCCGGCAGCATCGTCGATATTGTCTTTGACTGCAGTGAGTGTCGCGCCAACGAGTACTGCTGCGTCGTCGGCGACCGTGTCGAGGGCTTCGATACGTTCAGCGGCACCTTGGGCGGTTGTCTTGCTATACTGCGGTGGTGATTTGGAGAGCGCGGTGAAGCAAAGTTCTGGGTGAACTTCGTAGAGGTTGTCCGTGGTATCCTGTGTGCATTCGTCGATGAAGTTGTTCACTTCGAGGATCTGGTTGCGGATGGCGTACGCAGGCGGTTGGACTCCGACACCATCCGTGTCTTCGGTTTGCGTGCCGGCGCGACTTTTTCGGTTTACTTCTTCAGGTGTGTCTGCTTCGAGTGCTTCTCGAATCGGGACGCGGAAGACAGTGGACTTGCGGGTGAGGTGCGACCGGCATCGTGTGTCGACGGCGCGTTCGTTCGGGCCGGTCGGTAACCCGATCGGGATGTCGATACAGAGGCGGGAGATGTCGTGACCGTTATCATATGCTTCCCACACGTCTTTGATTGAGTTGTACGTCGCTGGATGTGGTGCAGCAGAGGTGGGTCGATGTTCGAGGCAGAGCCAGTGGTCACCGGCCCAGTCGACACCAAGTGAAACGCCCATAGTTCCTTCTATCAGGTAACCTGTATTAGTGTGTTCGCCGACAATCCCGCTGCGGTGTTTCTACTCCGTTCAGTGACGGTTGCTGTAAGCCATTTATCTCGGTCTGCGTCAGTATCGTTATAGCCGAGTTAGCGACAACACAGTGGTCGTCTTCGATGACAGGTTGTTTACCAGAATATTTTGAAAGCCCACAAAGCATATAAACGAACTTCCATTTCGTACAAATGTAAGCTCACCACCGGACGCCTAACCAAGCCCTGGATGCAGAATCCCCGCATCCATAGTATTTTTCGGGAGATGTCCGGCTCCCGTCACCAGCCGAGAGTACGGCTGCCGCTATCAAGCGAAGCCGAGGACGCACAACTGAGTACGTCCCGAAGCTGAGCGGACGCAGCCATCCAGACGAAATAGCAGCATATGATAGATAACCGACGTTCAAACACAGATCCAACGAAACTATGAGCTCAAACAAAGACGCTCTGGAGTCAATGAAAGAAGTCCTGGCTAACGCAGAGACAGATTCGCATCGCTACGGTAACGAGGAGACAATTGATGAAGTGTTCGATAACCCGTTTAATCCTCGCCTATACGAACTTGAGAAAGCGCTTGCAGACACAGCACACCTGACCGGAAAGGAAGCCTTCGCATTTGTACAAGGGCATGTCGGTGGGTTACCCCCTATCTCGCATGATCAAAGTATTGATGAAACGGCTCAAAGGTTAGGGTTCGAGAGTTACGCAGAGTACAAAACAGTCAAGGCAACCGCGAAGGAGAAAATCGCGTCCGCGATTTGGATCTACGAACTGATCGACGCCTATCGATTTCCGTTGCCCGACGAGTGTAGTGACTGTGGAACGGAAATTGAGAGGACCCAGTTCGAGACCAAAGAAGATGAAGCAGTTGCCTTGTGTAGTGCCTGCGCTGACAGTGAGACAGAAAATACGCAGATCGAAGAGCAGCGGATTGCTGTTCTGAATAAGATCAAGGATCTTATGAGAGAGTTGGAAGAAGAGCAGTGGCCCTATGGCTTTCAGCTGGCTGTAATGGATGCGTATGATTTGTTGCTGGATGATGATGCATTTGAACGCTGTGTACGGTCTGCGCTGACGGAACTTGAGCAGGCTGCAGAGAGGACTGAAGATGATACGACTGAAATCCGTGGAGAAATCACCGCGTTGAGAGAAGAACTCCCGGAGAAAGCGGTGCTCTCACCACAAGAAGGGATTAGTGGGTGAGATAGTCCGAGGCCTACGACCCAATTGCGGTGTTTTTTATGAGACGGTTAGCAGCAAACGATCGGAGTACTTCGACATCGTCGGTGAGTAACTCGTTTCCGTTCAGGTGAGTGATCTCGTCAGCAGTACCGGCTGTGGAATATCCGTTGGTTATGAGGAGACTGGTGATCGGCACGTCTGGATCGTCAACAAGGTAGTCGTCGTGGTACGCAAACCGTTGGTAGGTAGCCAGCTCTTCTAGTCCCTGCCGGAATGTTTGGGCTGCGGATGAGTACTTGACCTCGCCGAGAAGCACGGCGACGAGGTCGTTGTCTGGGGAACTCGTGTCGTAGATTTCGATAACGATGTCGGGGCGGCCGCTGTACAGAACGGGATCTTGATCGCTCCCAGTCAACCCACGAAGTGCGTCGGTATAGTCGACGAGCGCGTCTTGATAGCGTTTGAACGTTGGGTGGGCGGGTATGACGGTGGGGTCAAGGGTTTCGTGGAAGTCGATCGCGCCGTTCTGGTCGTGGAAAATATCGATGCGTCGGTCATCGGTTTCGAGTTGTGCCAAGGCGGTACTTTCACCGGCGATTGGATGAAGTCGTACACCGGGAGTTTCGTCGTTGAGATACCGGAGAATCCGGAAGATGCAGAAGAGTTCGAAGAGCGTTGGCGTGGATGCTGGGATGATGAGCGTCTCGGTCAGGAGCTTGGTGATGTCCGGATCGAATCGATCCGATTGTAATCGTTGGTACCGGTCGAGGAGTTCGTAGGCTTCCGTGTACAGGTCGAGGCGGGAGCGGCGGGCGGCCGTGAGATCTTGGTCGGTGACGGAGATTTGCTGCCCGGGAGCGATACGGTTCAGGTGGACGTTCTGCTTGTAGAGCCGGTCAAAGCGATCGATCTGGTCGTCAGTCCAATATTGACGACGCCAGTCATACTCGACGCCGCGAAGATCGGTTGTGACAGTACGGTGAACCTGCCAGAGTAGACGTTTCAGAACACGATTTTCTGCAATATCGTACTCCGTATATGGCGTATCACAAACGAAGCGACTCTTATCGGCGTAGCCGCTGTCTGACCACGTCCGTAGCGTCCCACTCCAATTGATAGAACCACGGACCTCACCTTGGGTGTCGACGTGTTCGCGTTGATTTTCGGTTTTGATCCGGCGGACTCGTTCTGGGAGCTTGCTAATGAAGTTGTGAACATCCTCACTCAGACAGAAATGGATGCGTTTGATTCGGTCCCAGTCGTCAATGTCGAGGCCTTCGTAATCGAGTGACTGTGTGAGCGCCCGCGGGTTGATCGCACCGCTCCGTAGATACGTGGCGAGTTCTTCAGTTGTGGCGTCGACGAGCGCGTCGGCAGTCAGGCTACGCGTCATCGTCGAAATTGATACCGAAGAAGTCAGCAGCTTTCTCCTTCAATCGTTCTCCATCCAAGTCGAGATTGATGTCGCCATTTTCGGTGGGTACGTCGGTGTCTGTGAGCGAGCGAATCAGTAGTTTTTGATCCTCAGGTCGCATCCCTTCGAGCTGCGGGTACACGAGCGAGACAACGGCTGATGAGAGCGCTTCACTCTGGGTCCCGCCGGCGTGCTCAAAGGAGTCAAGGTACCGAATGATGTCGTAGACGATGGACGGTCCGATGACGCGGTGTTTGTTGATGCGCTGCCACAGCACAGTAATTACTGGGTACGACGCCTCAAGCACGGGGCGCAGTCCGGGGTTGTCAGCGAGCCATGCGGTCGAGTAATTATCGTCGGCATCTGGATCCAAGAGAGACGTGCGGACTGCGCCGTCGTCAGTGGTGAGTGGCGGGACACCGACGTGGATGAAATTGAAGCGGCGCATAAACGCGTAGGACATCTCATACAGCGAGGTTTTGTCGTACGTGTTCATCGTAGCGATGAGACGCCACGACGGCGTCACGGGAAACGCATCCGGGTTCGCAATGATCTCAGCAAGCTCACCATCACTGGCGTGGTCACTCACAGAAAGCAGTTCGACGGTGCGCTCGCGTTCATACGGAAGTTCCGTGGAGTCACCGGAGAGAACGGAGAACAGTTGACCGAATGCTTTGTCGATGTCAGACCGGTTGATTTCGTCGATAATGAGCCACTCATTGACGACTCGGTCCTGCCGGAAGCATTTCAAGAACAGGCGAGGCTCAAACAACAGTTCCTGACCACCATCATTCGTGGACGGGACGTATCCACCGATCGTGTCGAAGGCGGTCCATTCTGAGGTGGCTGTCGTGAATCGGTACCCATCGACTTGCTCGTGGGCCGTTGCTCCGTCAGAAACCGCTTTGGCGAGTTTGGTTTTCCCGGTTCCTGGCGGCCCGGTGAAGATGATGTGTTTGCCAGAACGAAGCGACGCTTCGATTTCGCGTTGTAGCCGATCGTCGTCTTCGAAGTAGAGCGTATCTGGAATTTGCGCGTTGATCTGCGGTGGAGTGAGCTTCTGTTCGAACCGGTCCAGTGCCTCTTGACTAACGCCATCTACTGCAGGCTCTTCCAGTGCGAGGATCGTCTCGTACTCATCTTTCGTCAGTGGGAACAGGCTACCCTGAGCCCCATTCGTAATCGGGGTCGCATCTTCGAGTTCCGGAATCGCATTCAAATCGCCCCACGTGATGTTCTCAATACGCCGATCAAACTGGATTCGAACACCAACATCAGATGTCGTCTCTCGGCCACTATCGGTCGTTTCCGGTTGTTCATCTGTCGTTGTGCCCCCTTGATGATCTCGCTCTGGCGGGATTACCTCGCTTACCGTACCTTCGGCCACGATTGCTTTGACCGGGGTGGACTCGTAGAACAGGACACGGTCACCGGGAGCAGCTGATCTGAATGCGTCGAACAGTCGTTTCTTGTTCCCCTTCTCGTTGTAGGCGTTATAGAAGATCTCGCTCCCGTCAGCAATATCGTCGACGGACCAGATAGAGGGATTGGCTGTCGCCCAAAAGTAGTTTGTCGCCTCGGCTGGTGATGCTACCAAGTTGGATGTGTTGATACCCGCTGTTTCAAGCAGGTATCGGCCTGCTTCGGGCGTGAGGTGGCAAAGATACGCTTGAATAACATTCCCGTTCTTGTCGAGGGGATACCGCTCTTGCTCTTGTCGTACTTCGGAATTCTGTAGTTCCTCTCGGAGTTCCACTAGTGGGAGCGGTTCGTCAAGACGGGTTGTATCGACATCGACGCGATAATACTCGCCGCCTTCCATCTCGGTGAGTCGTGCTTCGGTCGTGACGACGGAGCACGCACGAACCGCCTGGTTAGTGTAGTGGAAGATGATGTCGCCTGTTTCGAGGACGGTCAGATCGCGTTGCCACTTCTTATCTTGTGAGCGGAGAAATTCATCATTGAATTCGACCTCACGGTTCTGATTCACCCAGTAAAACGAAGCATCATCAATATCGAGATCATCAACTGACTGTTCAGCTTCCGATTCACCCTCTAGCTCGGCATCGTCTAGTTCGGCAAGATCTTGCTGTTCGATCCAATTGAAGAAGCTATCGAGGTGACGGAAGTTCTCATTGAACGGGTATGAATCTCTCACCGTTCGGAATTTCTCCGTGTCTTCTACGTACTGGCCTAACTGTCCGGACACCTCATAGCCGAAATATTTCTCCATACCAGTCCGGGACCGGTGGTTGCTGATTGGGTACTTTGTCGGGTGGAGAAAATACAGGATTGCAGAGATGATGCCAGCCTGAACTCGATTAATGTCTAATGCTGCAAATTCGTTGATTGCCTCATCGATCGTTTCCCTGTCCTCGGAGTCGATTATGGCGGCGAGGAATTCGTAGGTTTCCTCTTCGTAGCCTTCAATCGGCACCGAGTACGTCCCCTTGCCAACGATACCCGTCCCCGCTTCGATGTGATTCTTGATTTCGGTCTTCGCAGCCGGGTCGATTTCAAGATCGTCGATCCGGTCCTTCTTCATTTCCGGACTCAGCGCGTTGTCGTTCTGACACAGGTTATACACCGTTCGCATCGCATACTCATCAATCGATCCGGTGTCAACGATGGCACGGACAAGTGTCTGTACAGCCTCGGATGTGTTCCTGACGTGTGCTTTGTCCTGTTCCCAGTCTTTGTTGGAGACGTACTCCTGTACGAGAGCGTCAATATCAAGCGACGAGTCAGCCTCGCTCATTACTCGCCTACTGACACGAGGGAGTCATAAATGCGTGCCTGTGAATCCACGAGGCTATAGTAGCTGGCTCCGCCTAATGCAGATGATGGCGAGGTTCGCTGAGGGAGATCGTGTCCGAGTTGACATTCCTGATGAGACGGATCCAGAGCACAGCAGGTTCCACGGCGACCACGGAGATGTTGTGAAAGTTCTCACCGACGATGCGGGGGTAGTGACTACGGACGAACGGGATTCACAGCTATACCGTGTTGCCCTCGAAACCGGTGAGACGGTTGACTTCCGCTGGCGGGATTTACGGCCACCAATGGACAATTCCACGGAACCAGAAAGATGAGCGAGGTTACACCTTGATCATCAATCGCCAATCTGGACAAGTGCGTATCTAAATTAGAACCCGTCAACAACATTAGTCACCTGCAAATACGCGTCATTTTTGCCAAAAGTTTATGAACCAGTCTTCTCTTGATTCGGTATGTCAGATATTACCACTGTTGAGGATGAATACGAGTATCCTGGGTGGTTAGTGTTTAACGGATTCTTCAAAACGACTGTTCATGGGGACGACGGCGTGTCGCCACAGAAAATCGTAGACGCATTTGATGAGTACACGGAAGGAACCCCTAATGAGCCAGATGAAGGGTTCAAACAAATTGACACCCCCGAGAAGCTCCAAATGATGGCGGAGTTGAGCGAAAAGACGGGGAAATTCGCCCGGGGTCTCTACGCACTAGAGTACGTTGACGAGGACTGGGTAGAGACGTGGGGATACGATGAGAACGCTAACGAACAGATGTATTTCCACCCCAATCACGACGAGATCCGCATCTATTGGGATTACGTAAACGGCGTGATGATGTTCAAGGGACAAAAACGGCTACTTGAACAAAAGCAGACTGACCTTTTGGGTGCGCTTTCTGGGGATATGAAGATGGAATCGGTTTCATTCGACTTTGATTTCTTTTTATGGATTCTCTACAAGCAGTACGCAGGTGAACCCCTGTCCTCTGATCTTCGTGTCCGGAAAATAAAACGCGCGTCAACCGTTGCCGATGTCGAAGGTTCTAGCGATAACATGGGTGTTGGACAGGTGAAAGACTCGCAGAACGTACTGCGGTCTGTACTGTTAATAGCACCCATTCTTTCAGGTAAACAGATTGACGGTATACAAGGGGATTTCATACTTGATGAGCATCAAGTAACGGCATTAATCGAGTTTGGTGGGAAGGTCCACGTCAAAGTTAGTGACAACCCGTTAAGTACTTTGAGCGACCTACGGCGAATGGGTGTTTCTCTTCGGTTCCTCTCCGAACTAATTAACCTGTTCGACGACTGGGAACACCTCGATCCCGAAGATCGTTATCCACCACCGTCGTTCTTCGATGCAATGGCGGATAACGCTGAAGAGGAAGGCTGGCCCCCTCGATTCGACGCAGAGGATGTGAAAGCCCGTTATGAACGTAAGCGCCAAGGGGTTATGGACGAAAGTACAAAATCAGTGCCCGCTGAAGACGTGTCATAACGAAAGGATACAGAAGCGAAATTCACGACATTATGTCCACAAGCAGGCTCGGTCGATCAGAGGGACTTGAAAAATACTGGTCCGAGCACCTTGGTGACCGGCCTGAGACTGATGTGGCTATTAAGTCTATCAACCGTGAACACGTGGAATCCTTTCCCGAAGTTGCGGACTATCCCTTCGATGGGCAAATAAAACTGACCGGGACCTTCGCGTTCGAGATCCCAAGCCGGAATAACGGTTCATTCACACAAACAGGGGAATACGAATACCGGACCGCATCAGAACTATTCCTTGTAGAGACCCCCACGGATCTAGTTGACGCAGAGGATGTGTTTACAGACCTGAATCAGCAACTTGCGTCCACTGCCGAGATACAGCGCGCATTGTCGCCCCCACGTGATTCCTTCTGGCGATTTATCGAAGAGGCAGATACTATTGAAACATTGATTCTCCGCGGCCGGGGGGGAACGTATGATGCAGCCAAACTTCTCTCTGTTCTCCAATACGATGATCCAGTCGAAACCTTACGTACGAATCCAGAGTTCAGTGACCTTCGATCCATAGAGGACATAGAAGACATTATTTCATCTGTCGATACGTCGTCAGAGGTCGACGGCATACAGGACCTCAACATCGACATCTACAGTACTATTATCGATGAGGTGAAGGCAACATACTGGTTCTGCGACCGAGCCGCAGATGTCTGGTACAAACGGGGAGTATTGCAACTGGATGCTGAAGATGTAGACGCCCGTGAGTACGTGATTCAACTCTTCGAGCGTGACGTGGTCCACGGCGGAGTGTAGGGTGTATCGATGGCATCGGTGGCTAGGTGTTTGAACGAGATTCTAAATACCCAGACTGTTGAGGTTCTGGAAGTTATTTTCATCTACCTAACACTGGTCGGTGTCGCTGTCGGCATTCTCTTAATCACCGAACCAATCTCAAATTTCAAGGAGCTAAGATACGAGTTAACCGAGTTCGTACACTATTACAAGAATACTGCTTGGTGGTGGCTGACAACATTTTTGGTTTCCGTTATATCACTAACAATTGGCGCTGGTCAAAGTGTATTTGTAGATCTTACGCTCCTTAGCCTATTTACAGCGCCTGCTATTGCCTACTATCATCAAAATTCCCCGTTCTCGCTCAAGGTTGAATACCGCGCCCGTACGTCAAGCGGAAGAACAGCGATAGGTGAGGAAATCGAAAACATCGCCACATTGGATAACGGCCAGTATATTCTAGAGTTTCCTATTACAACTGGTTCCAATATCGACGAGTTCGAAATCGATCTTGCGGTTCCGGACGGCGTCGAAGTATGGCACTATTCCGCAATAACGGGAGTGAATCTATCTGATAATAAAACGAGTATCGAGGGGCAGGCACCGGCAGGACGAGATTCGTTCGTGTTCGAACTTATTCTTAAGAAGACTACTGGGGTCAAACAGGGAGCAAATCTAGTGATTCTGTCTGATTCAAGTAGCGGTAGAGAGTTAGTGTCCGTTCGGTTAATACCGTAGTTGGTAGTGTGAATTCTGACCGGGGACTACACTGGTCTGATAACATTTCCCTGAACAACAGGTTGTTCTGGTTGAATAGAGTGTAGATGGTGAGATACAGTTCAAATTGGAGCCGAACCACCGATTGCGGAGCTACAGAACCCTGACTTGTGAAAGACACCTTTTCTTGGGAGTCAGAGATCGATTGATTCGTCGCTATCCTGAACGTAGATGATGAGTCCGTCGTGGCCGTACCCTTGGTTTCGGAAGCTGTTGACTAATTTAGGGAGCCCGTCAAGCTCACTAGTCAGGTCCACAGCTTGCCGTCCGGATTGAACACCTAACAGCCGCCACGAACCCTGATACAAGGTTTGCTCCGTATCGTCGGTCTCAGATGAGTGCAAGACTTTGCGATAGACCCGGAGCTGGTTTTGGGTCAAATGTACCTTGTAAGGGCCTTCATCGCCCAAGCTCTTGATTTCGTATCGAACGGGCTCGATCTCGCCACCGGTGCGTTCCAGCCCGAGCATATCGTACCCTGCACCATCCCACACGCTTGAGATGTGGAGACCGGATTCGAGGGCTTCATCGCTACCTGTTTCGTGCCATTCTCGAAGGCCGCGTTCGAGATTTTCTGCAGTCCGGCCCGAGGATGGAATCACCGATAGAAGGCTCTCCAGAGCCTCGTCGAACTCTCCTCTTGCCTTCGCATCTTCGAGAAGTTCTACAGTCTGCTTGGTAATCCACGATGCGGCCGCTCGCTCGGCATCGTCACCGACTGCTTTCGTATTCTTCCATTCAGATTCGAGGTCTTCGATCTCTACGATTCCGTTTTCAGTTTCGTTCGGATCACCTTCGGACAGCCTTGGTCGACCCCAGCCAAGATCCTCTGTGGTTGCCACGTTCTCGACGGGTTCGTACTGCGGTGAGAACTCAATTAGACGATCTTCGACTTCTTCAGGGGCTGGTACCGCTGCTTCAGGGAGTGATTCGCCGAATGGATTCCCTCGTAGCCATTCGATGACGGCCCGTGTCGGGTCGAAGGCAACTCGTCGAGACGCATCTTCAGTGATGTATTCCTGCAAGCGATCTTCGAGTTCGTCGTCGGAGAACGCTACCTCGATGTGTTCCTCTATGAGGTGCTCTAAGAACGGAATGAGTCGTTGTTCCCACTTCGTGAACCACGCGTCCCATTCCGCTCGGTGTGTCTGTTCGCAGGAGAACTGTGGCCGGAACGGCTCCTGAGCGTCTGTCAAGTCTATCGATCGTAACGCAGCATTCACCTCTGCAGCGGTAAGGGACCAGGAAACCGCGGTCACATTCACATCATCAGGATCGATATGAGAGAGTCGGTTCCACGAGTCACGAACCTGAATATCGAGTTCAGATAGCGCCGTCCGCACCCGGCGACGTAGCTCCTCGTGTTCTTCATCATCAAGTTGGCGGAGATGTCGCTCGTAGGCGTCAACCAAGGAGATTGCGTCGCGTTTCTCCAAGAGTCGTTCGACACGGCTGACATCATCTGACTCGTAGCCGCTGAGGGCCTGACCGAAGAGTGGGCCGACGCCAGTAGCGGAATCCTCAAGCAGCAGTTTAGCTAACGGCTCACCGAATTCATCAAGCGGTGGTGAGCCTGTGGTTCCGTCTGGCGTATCAAAGATAATCGTCGGTGGGTCCGGTTGCAGATAGAGCGCGTGATTGTGAGTGTTCTTGTACCGCGTTGCAGTCAGTGACTCTTCCCCGCCGAGAGTTGCTTGGAATTCGATCCATGCGTTCTCAACGTAGCGAATCGTGCTGCTTCGCCATCGATCAGCCGCCGTCGCCGGGTCAATATCAACTTGGTTTGTCGTACTGGCGAGGGCAAGCAGATGCGCGATGATTGGTCGAAGTTGCTCTTCGAGGTTCTGAACGACTTCCACTTCTTCGCTGCCCCGGTGGGCTGGGTACACCTGACGTGAAATATCAATCTCGCGTGCGGCCAGTGGCTCATATCCTCGAAGAGTCTCAGTCCCGATCGTCGCTGCAGCCAGCGGCACCGCTGGGAAGAACCGGCGCATTTGATCTCGGGCGGTGTTTGTCGTTGGAATCCACACATCTTCGTCCGGTTCATACCACGCTAATCCTCGTTCAGCGAGCGCTCGTGGTTCGTCGACGGGTCGATACCCGAGAATGGGGATCTCTCGGTCGTCCGCTTCAGGATCGTGTTCCCGACTGATCGTGTTGAGAAGACGGTCAAATAACCGAGTCAAGGCCTGCCGTGCACGTGGATTCTCTTCGATCTCGTCTAACCGATCCGCTGTTAGTGAATGTACCTGAGTCAGTAGTCTGAAAGCTGGTTCTGCAGCGTCTCGTCCGAGACTATCCATATCGGTCCCGCTGACCGAATCAAGGGCGATCAACAACTCCTGTGAGAGTGGAGCTTCCTTCGACACACTCCAGAGTACGGACGGGAACTGGCGCTGCTGACGGGAGACAAGCGTGATCTCTGCCGGAGAAATCCGATCTAGTGGTTCTTCAACGAGGAGCGGTGGTTCTGCTTCCCCTTCAGCGTCACCGACTGGGAACCAGGCTTGATTCCGGAGTGCCGGAAGGATCTCGATTGGCCGCCGCCCTTGCTTTTCCTTGTCTAATTCATTCCGTTCAGCTTCAATGATGTCTGCAAGCCACGAGTCCCAAGCTGCATCAAGCGATGTTAGCCACGCAGCCGGATCAACCGAGTCTGAAGTCGCAGGTTCTGTTCCGAGACGGAGTGGGTTCCACTCCGTCCCTGCCGCAACTAACACCGGGGGTACGTCGCGGGGCGCAACCGTTCCGTCCTCACCCCCTTCGACTAACGTGAGTCGAACCCCATCGTCTTGATCGGGCGGTTCCGGCGTTACTCCAATGAACGCGAGGAATGAATCCAGATCCGCATTTTCGGGGAGTGAGGGGAGTTTTTCGACGGCAACCCGATCTCGTGTGAGTTGACGTGCTGGTTCCCACTGCCCATCTATTGTCGGGAGAAACAGCGTTGCGATCGCACGGCCAGCAGATCGAGCATTATCGCTATAGACATCGTCTCTAATTGCTCGCCATCCGGGACCATACGTATCCGTTTCTGCCGGGGGAGCTGCACTGCCTTGCGAGTTGAGTGCGAAGAGATCCATCGTGAACTGAATCAGTTCAGACTGTAATCGCTCCGCACGGTCCGGATCAGCATCTAATGGCTTGTACTCCCAGTCAGTCAGAGCGTTCGGGAGTTGCCGGAGCTCTGCGAGGACATCCCACCGATTGAATTGATTCGCTCCAAGGGGGTGTGGTGGCTCTCGGTCGAAACCGGACTGGAACTCGTATGAAGTCACAGCACGCCCGGCCTCACGGAGCGCAAGCGGGAGATCAAGCTGTGTTGTCTCTGACCGACGGATGAAAAGCCGATGCGTGTGTCGATCAGTCTGAATCTGCCCGCCAGCTGTCCCTCGTTCGGGAAGCTGTACAGCGGGCGTGTCGCTCGTCCGGTCTTCATCTCGCGTCGCGGTGATGGGTGCAACACGAGTGCCCGCATCTCGTATCGCGTCACACATCGCTATCGCGCGCCGCCGCCAGGTTTTCGTTCTGCGAGAGGATTTACACGTCCGGTCAAGCCAGTTACCTGCCGCTTTCCAGAAATCATCATACGTTGAAAGTGGCCACTGGTCTTGCTGCTCGAAAAATGCATCAGCCAGTGCCGCCCACTGTCGATACCGATCCGGTTCCTTTACTCCAGCATCGGAAAACAGTAGATCCTCTATGTGGTCGACGACGATCTTGGCGGCGTCTGAACTCCGTGACCCTGGGTCGAGGAACTGCCAAAAATCATCCCGAGGCGTCCCACCCGAAGTGATCTGTGGGACAGTAGTAACTGCTTCAGGGTCGATCCACGTGTACTCAAAGTCATCATCCGGAATACTGAGGTGATTGAAGATTGCGTGGAGATGCAGTTCCGCGGCTGCTCTAAGTAGGGCTCTGTTGTATCGACCAATCGTCTCGTCATCAAGCCGAAGGGCTGTTCTATCCGTTCGTAACTGGAAATCACCCTGGAGATCGATACCGAAGGGAGTGTCGATTAGCGTGGGCAGGTAACCGTACAGTCCGGGTATTGAGTCATCCGAGCTGGCTTCCAGCCGTGGCCAAGCGATGGCTGCACCGGGCGTGGAAACATCGTGTTCAGCCTCTTCAGCGAGCGATCGCAGTTCTGCGGATGCCCAGTAAACGATCGACCGTTTCGCTTCCTCGGGGTTCGTCGATGGCCAAGTAGACTTCTGGAATCTGTTCCCCCACGCATCGAAGGAGACGGTTAGTTTCCGGCGGTCATCGAATAGCCCGATGAAGTTGAGATGCCGGTGTTGAAACGTTTCTACGGACTCACGTAGCTCATCCTCTTTCCCGGGGGTAATCGGGACTACCACGACCGTGCTAAAGTCGGAAACATCGTCGGGTGTCGGTGGCTTATCGGCGCATAACGGGAGTGGGAAATGGAAGCTCGCCCGTTGTTCGTCGTTGTCCATAGGGCTCTCCGTCGAATCAAGGAACTCGGCGTGGCCCCTCTGTACCTCTGGGAATTCGAGTCGCTGCTGCCACGTGTCGTGATCCAGTGGAAGATGCATCTCCATCCCCCACCACCCAGGACTTTCAGAGAATCGACTCCAGACACGGGCAAAATCCCCTAGCCAGAAGACGGACCGGAATCCGACGCCTTTGTTCCCGACGCTCTCTTCAGGACGCTTATTCGATACGTGTAGCGTACAGAGGGCATTGAAGTCCGGCCGACGCTGTCCTTGAACCTCAGGGGGATTCGAATAGTCGTATTCCGGATCTACTCGGATCGGTGCTCCGTCATTCGCAACAATAAGTGCCTGGTCAGTTGGCCCCCAATCGACATTCCGAATTTCGACCGCGACGTTGGATTCAGCTCGGTCAAGTGCATTCTGTAAGAGTTCAAAAAGGACACGAGCAGTATACTGCCGACGAATCGATTCCTCGGCCTGCAGATCTCGGTATGCATCGTTCCCGCTCATACCGGCTGAGTTCTTATAATGCCGTTTGAAGACCGCCTGAAGATCGCTCGGCTCGGGGACGTATCCCGGTTCCGGGTGAGTAGCGTACTCTTCACTCATCCGTCATAGCACCTTGAAAACGAGAAGAGACGATAGCCATAGCAAGTAAGTGAGATGCAGACAGTATGAAAGTTCGGCTAAAAGCATCCCGCCGTGTCCAGTAGGTGAATCTGGTTCTATTGAACCCTTAGCAACTGACACGAGAGCATAGATCCAACACTGAAATAGGGTTTATCACTGAATTTTGAATCTACCAAGATTTTAAACAATCTTAGTGGCTTGTTCACTATATCTATGGTGAAAGAGTCAGAAGTCGTTTCCTACGGTTTTATCGACTTAGATGGGTTTTCCGAAATCAACAACGAACATGGGCATGCCTTTGGAGACGACGTATTAGATCAGATTGTCGCATTTGGGCGAGACTTTGCAGAATCTGATTGGGAATTTAGACGGGAGTATGGACAAGGCGATGAGTTTTTGTTGGTCCTTCCCGGTGAGGATAAGAGTTCAGCTGTAGAGATTATGGAAGAGTTTCTCGATGAATTACGCGGACTCCAGCCAGAAGGTGAAACTGTTACCGCCAGTATTGGTGTGGCTACGTTGCCCGTTGATGGAGAGAAAGAAGGAGATGTTGCTGAAAAAGCTGATCTGGCAATGCTGAATGTGGAGCAATGGGGCGGGGATGGTGTAATCGCGTATGGGGGAGAAAAACCAACAAAAGTGGTTGAGGTATGGTTTGAAGAGGCTATGTTAATTGAGCAGGGTGATCTCATCTCTATTCAAAAATGGATTGATGATGGGGCATCGATCAGAGCTCTGAAAATATATAATGAAACCAAAGGGATTCCTAACGAAAGTGGTTCATCGACAACGGTGATGTCTACTCCAAAGCATAAAGGCGAGATAGAAGGCATGATTAAAGAAATCAAGGAATGGGACTCTTCAAGAGTGACATTTGAAATGAGAGGGAATCAAGAGCAATTGGAAGACGCTGGGTTTTGAAACAGGTTGTGTGTGTTTGCTATCAAATATGACGGGCTATTCATCTAGCCGGAAGTTTGACGGGGCGCTGGTCTCCACGCCGTTCGGTGCTGGAAACGTCCGACGAACGACGCAGGACGAATACGAGAAACTCCTCGATAAGTACGATTCCGAGGGTGTACTCGTTCTTACAGGTGCTCCGACGAGTACGGACTCGTTCCGTGATACGTTGGACGAGGTGCTTCCTGGTGCGGCGACCCCGTACGTGACATCGCCTGTCGTGCACGCAACAGATGTCCTCAATCAGACGGACGATCGAGTGATCCTTTCGGACGCGTTGCGGCGTGAACTCCTGCATCGATTCCTCGACGGTTACGAATGGGAGACAGAATACCTACGGCGGGCGTCGGAACAATCCTCGTTCATCGAAGACGTAGATCGAGTGATGGGCACGATTTCGTGGCAGGATATTTCTCCCAGTGAGACGCCTGAACTCCGGGAAATTACCACGACACTTGAAGGGTTCCACAATTGGCTCGCTGAACACGATCACATAGAGCGGGGGCAACTCATATCGGAAGCTCTCGCTGTCCTCACGGGCGATGACTACGACGACATCGTCGATATTGACGCGGTGCTTGCAGTCGAATTTGAGGAATTCTTCCCGCTTGACCGGGCATATCTTGACGCGCTCACAGAGGACTGTGAGCTTGTCTGTATCGCTGAGGATGACGCAAGTGTCCGTAGAACCTGGGTGGAGACAGGTCCAGTCACGGACTATGTCTCGTTCAGTGAATCTCGGCGCGCGTCCGGCGTCCAGCCATCAACTCGCCCGGCCGCCACGGCTGCGTACTTCGCGGAAGAAACTGTCGTGAACGACCCGGATACCGGATCAGTCTCCGTACTTGCTGCGGACTCCGGTGGCGACCAACTTGCTGCGATTGCGAACGAGATTGAAGAACTCGTCGAGCAAGAGGGCTGGAACTACGCCGACATCGCGGTCGCTACCAAACAAAGCGGGAGTACCGTTACAGACACCATTGAATCGTTCGAGCGTAGTGGAATCCCGACAGAGTCGGCTACTATTACTGGATTTGGCGACGATCCCGCGATTAGGGAGCTGCTTGCTGTTACTCGCCACTTGGCTGCTGACGAGGACGATGACGTACCTGATCGCGGACCAGCACTCGATACGGATCGCTTAGCTCGTGTTGGCGAGATGGATCAGTTGGAAGACGCGGTACGGTGGTGGGCAACTGATTCCGGGCTGAAAGAACGAATCGCGGAGCGGGCGACACCGCTCGATGCGCGGTCACAGTTCGGAAACGTTCGCCGTGCGTTTCGAATGGCTGCGTTCCTGGATGATACTGCGTTCCTCGATTCGACGTGGGAATCCTACGAAGAGATGCTGGAACGGGCCCACGAGTACGCGTCCCAGCAGAACCAGACCAGCGCAACAGATCTCGATGGCGGCGTCAGAGTCGACCACTTGCAAGCGATCAAGAACACGTCGTTCAAGGCGGTGTTCCTGATTAACCTCACAGACAGTGAGTACCCCGGTGATCCCTTCCTTACCCGGCTGTTTCCAACCGAGCGCGTTGCATCGATGCCGGACTACCCGGGCGTAACGGATCTCAGCGACACGGGTGTTGACCAGACCTTCCCGACGGACTCGACAGCGTCGAGCAGGCCGTTCGTACGGTATCACGCGGAGCACGCACGGCGATGCTTGGCGGTTGGTGCTGGAGCGGCAACAGAGCGCTTGTACTGTTGTCTCTACGAGTACGAAGATACTGCTCTCGAAGAGCGTGCTCAGGCGTCGCGGTTCCTGACGGCAGCGTACGCAGATCTTCCCTGGGTGACGGACGCCGCGGATCCGAAGATCACGAGCGAGCAAGCAGCTGAAGAGTTCCTGCTGTCACGGGTTGATAACGCACTCGCGGATGTTCGCCGCGCGAACAGCCAAGACGTGACAATCTCACTCGACGAGGTTGAAGCGGAACTCGGTGAGATTCAAGAGTTGCTTGACAAAAGCGGGATGCGAGGCGAAGAACTGCGGAAAGCGTTGCGGGCCCGTGTCGAGTTCGCTAATGGAGAGGTGCGGCGGTGAGCGACAATTCGCTTTCGCCGTCTCGTTTGGCGACGTATGCAGCGTGTCCGCGACAATACGAGTACAGCTACCCGCAGGACATCAACACGCCAGATCGAACCGAGCTTTATCTCAACCAGGGAAAGATCTACCACGAAACTATCGAGGCCGTGTGTGATGCGACCGAGCGTGATGATGATCCCGAGATGATTCACGCCCGGGCAATGCGTATCTTCGACGAGAAGTGGGACGAACACAGTAACCCGGACGATTACGAATCAGTTGCGCACCGCGAGTACCAGCGAGTCGAGAATCAGGCTGCTATCGATGCGTTCTTCGATCCGGATGGTGGCGATGGGATAGACCACGCACGTCGCTCAGTCGCAACGGAGTGCTGGGTTGAGTGCGAACGCGATGGTCGAGGGCTTCACGGGAAGGCTGATAACGTCATTCGAACCGATGATGGTCTCCACATCATCGATTACAAGCGAAATACACGCGGGGTGATTTCCTCAGGAACAGCAGAGTATTTGGCTGACCATCTTGACGGCGACGCACACGAGCCGAAGCGTGTTCGGAACGCGTTCCAGACGGCGACGTACATTGAAGGCGTGAAGAACGAACCGTTCTACGAGGACGGGATGGAAGTGCGGTTCAGTTTCTACGGGGTACTCAACAGCACATCATTCGAGAGCACCCCTTCAGGATACAACGTGTCCGTACGTGGGTATCCGCGCGAAACAACCGAGATCTACGAGGAATACCACGAGACGATCTGGGCACTCATCCAGGCTGCACACGACGGCATCACGAGCGAGATGTACGACCCGGAACCGTTCTCTGTCATCAGCGAGGAAGCGTGCCCGGATTGCGAGTATCGGGAAATGTGTTCTGACCGGCTCTCCACCGAGGTGAAACGATGAGCGGCGACGATACCGAGTACCCATCGTGGTTCCCTGTTCCGGAAGACGAGTTGTCTCCGGAACCACAGCAGGGAGAGATCATCGACGCAGATGAGTATCCGATGCGGGTGCTTGCTGGGGCAGGGACGGGAAAGACGTTCACGATGGTTCGGAAGGTCGAGCACCTCATCGACGAAGAGGATGTGTCTCCGGACCGGATTCTCGCGTTGACATTCACGAACAACGCGGCGGACTCGATGCGGGAGAAACTCAACGCGAAACTCGGGACAGCAGGGTACGACATCGACGCGTACACGTATCACTCGATCTGTAACGAGATTCTCTCCGATTACGCCTACACTGCAGGGCTAGACCCGGACTTCGACATCGCTACGGACGCCGAAAAGTACGCCATCGTTTTGGATGTCCTCGACGAGATCGAGTACCGGTCTGTCAAGCCTAATGTGTACGGTGGCGACGGGTATGCATCGGGCGCTGCCTCGAAGCTTCTCAATTTCATCGGATCGATGAAACGCAGCGGCATCACGCCCGAGGACATCGACGCGTTCCTCGGCCCGGCCGACCGCGTATACGATCTTGCTGACCTACCAGAACGAATCGAGAACATTGCCAGTGACCACCTTGGTGGTCGCTCTGTCTCAAGCGTCTTGGGTGGGCTTCCAGAGACACGTGAAGAGCTCGTCGAGGAACGGGATGCGTTAGGGACGGCCGGCATCGAAGCCAGCACACGCGACTTCCTTGATCGTCTCATTGATCTCTGCGACGCGCTTGAAGACGCGTTCGAAGCATATGAGCCGGGGGAACGAGACCTTCCAGATAACGCGTACAAACTGCCGAAATACCTACTCGGCGGATACAGTAGCGCACCGAAAGGCATCCCGAACGATCTTGATCTTGAACTCACAGACCATCTCGACTCGTTTGTCTCAGATTGCCTCACGGCCCGTGACCTGGCTGCAGGCTACGCCGCGTACGAGCGTGAACTCGACGAGCGAAACCTCATCGACTTCGATGGGTTAGTCGTGAAGACTGCGGAGTTGATGGACTCGCCAGTCGGTGACGAAATTGCCGCCCGGTGGGACTACGTATTCTGCGACGAGTTCCAAGACACGGATCGCCTGCAGTTCGATCTCGTCACGTCACTTGTCACTGACGACAATCTGTTCGTCGTCGGTGACGACGATCAAGCGATATACGAGTGGCGGGGCGCACACGTCGCCAACATCACAGAGGAACTCGACAACGCGTTTGCGGCACTCACAGACAAACCCCTAGAGGAAAACTTCCGCTCACGACAGCCGATCCTCGATTTGGCGAATGAAGCCATCACGAAGCTTGACCACCGTGAACAGCATAAGACGCTCACCCGCGTTGACGAACCGAATTATGATGGCGACACGGTTGCTACCGTTGAGTTACCTGACGAAGACGACGACAGAGACGGAGCAACCCAGCTTCGGACCGTCGTCCAGAATCTGTTAACCGGCGCGGCAGATAGCCTTGACAACGCATACGACCCAGGAGACATTGCACTCCTTGTTCGGAAAAACAAACACGCTACCCCCGTCATCGAGGAGTTCGAAGACGCTGGGATTCCATACCAGGTCGCCGGTGATCTTGCCACAGAATCAATTGGCGTCGGCACGGTGACGGCCTACCTCAAGGCTCTCGCTCGACCCGAAGACGAGGTGAGCTGGAATCGCGTCCTGCTGATGCGGTACCGACTCTGCGATGCGGATCTCCGCACACTCAACGAGGGCGACACGCCACTCGTCGACGCTCTCCGTGAAACCCCGCCCGGTGAGTTTGAGGAGCCAGACCGCGTTGCAGAAGCCCGCGAGCACGTCAACAAGCTCCTCGACATCAAAGGGTCTGCATCCCTAAGCCACCTGTACCGTGAACTGAAGAGCTGTACGAACATCGAATGGTACCTCAGCGAGCAGGAACGACGCGACCTCGCACAACTCGACGATGTCATCGAACAGTACGGCGACAGCGCCGTCCAACCCCCACTCACACCTGAGTTTATCGAGTCGCTCGAACACTATGACTCGCTGTTCGATGAGAGTGGATCCACGCCGACAAGCCAGCCGGACATTGCCGATGATGCGGTCAACGTGATGACCGTCCACAAGAGCAAAGGACTCGATTTCCCAGTCGTTCTCATCCCGCAGGTCACCGCCGATGAGTGGGCTCCGAGTTCACGCGCGTACGATGCTCTCGAAACAGGGCTATCGGACGGCCCGACTACAGTGTTTGCTGAAGATTACGTCGCACGCGATGCCCGAGAAACCAGGCGCGTGTTCCACGTCGGAATCACACGTGCTGAAGATATTCTCGTTTTGCAAGGTGGCGACGAGGCAGGTGATGATGCTGGCCACGACACCCATCCGATTCCGAGCGTGGTTGACGAGATATTGCCACCACGGATCCCGTGGCAACCACAACGTGGGCAGCTTCCCATCTGGAGTGATGCACGGGAATGCTTACCAGATGGGTCAGCGGACTGGACCGACACACTCGCGCGGGAGACCGTCGGTGAGGTCGGCGGGACCATTGTCCACGACGGTGACACGCTCGCAGTAGAGACCGCACGCAGCCGGGTGCTGGAACTCGCAACAGCATCGCTCAACAGTCACCTTACAACAGAGGGAGAACGCTCACGGCTTCAGATCGAGTCACTGACCGGGCCATCTACCCCGTCTCCGTCGCTGACTCACAGCTATACATCCTTGGCAGCCTATGAGGAATGTCCACGCAGTCACTACCTCGACTACGTCGTCAACGCATTCCAGGACTATCGAGAATCGACGAGTAGTAGCGGGAGTGGTGTGTCCCAGCGCGCGATCGGATTGCTCTTCCACGACACGGCGGAGCAGGCAGCCAACAAGGAAATACAACGCCGTGAGGAGTGGTACGAAATCTGCGAACGGCTCGCCAGTCAACGTCGAGACGAAGATGCCCTTCCAGTTGCGAAAGAGTGTATTGACCGGTACTTCGAGTTAGATCTCTCCGAGTACGAGGTCGTCGACGCAGAGCGAGAGTTCGAACTCAACATCGACGGACACGAAATCACCGGGTTCATTGATGCAGTCTATCGGACGCCGGATGACGGGCTGATTGTCATCGATTACAAGGCGACCGAACGGCATCGAGACATACAGGACGACAAGCAGCTCCCCATCTATCTATTGGCCTGTCGAGATCTCTATGAAGAACCAATCAGACGCGCTGGATACGCGTATGTGGGGAGTATCGGACCGAAAGTCGAGTCACGAGCGTTCAGTGAGGACGAGCTGGAAGGTGTCGAAGACGACGTGGTAGAAGCAATGAATCAGATCACAGAGTTTTCGTTCACCCAGTATATCGCTGATGACCACTGCCAATGGTGTCAGCATAATCAGCTTCCCTGTGCTTCGGACTCGTTCACTGTCGGCCCTGGATTCGAAGAGTAAGATTCGAATCACCGCACTACCGCCCTTTAGAACGACGAACTCCTGCTTAACCTCGACTAACAGTAGAGTAGAGCTGAGGGTTGATTAGTGAGGACTGCCAAACTCCAACTATGGCGAAACGGTTCGTGCGCGCCCGTCCGGGGAATCGTCTGGCAGAACTCCGCAAACGGCTCGACAGTGGCGAGATTCAAGCAATGAATCCGTTCGGTCGCGCAATGACACGCGCGCTTGAGAAAGCTCGATTCGACCCAGAGACGGGGGAAGCCGTCTGGATTGAAGAGGACTACTGCTCTCCCCCGCTTGCAATGGAACGCGCGGAAGTACTCGACGACTACTTCGAAGAGATCACCGTCGTCGAGGAAGACGTAGACGAGACTGTCGGCTGGCAGCGGATCGATAATCTGCCCGGGCTATGGGAGCAGGTACTCGACAAAGCCTAGCTAAAGATCACGCTCCGACAAAGCCCCGGGTTTAGTGCACGTTGACGATTGTCCTGATGTTACCGATGAAGTTTATCAGATACTATAGAGGTACTGGTGAAAAATCCAGATCGCCCAAGGGATAGTCGTCTTGGGCTTTAGGGTTTAGTGTTAGAGCCAAGGGCCGGATTTGAACCGGCGATGGGCGGCTCTGCAGGCCGCTGCGTTAGGCCGGACTCTGCCACCTTGGCGCGGTCGATAGTATCGGCGTCCGGCGCTTAAGCCTAGCGGTCGGCGCCGAGACGCGTGTGAAACGGACACCCGAGAGACGAGACGCGTCGCTCCCGGATGTGAATGAAGTATGAATGGTGAGGCGGCGAACCGAGGCTCCCAGAGGGTCGCCCACTCCAGTACTGCTCGATACGCAGGCAGGCTTAACGTCCGTGTTCGGGATGGGTACGGGTGTCTCCCTGCCGCTCTGGCCGCCTTCATGCCGACCGACGGAATCGAACCGTCGTGCGCCAGCGTCGGTACCGTATGTACGTGCGATCCAGTTAACGCCTGGACCCGACAGCCAGTGTCGGGTCACAGTGCGACTCTGATGAATGTGGCTTGGACTGTTAGTGCTCGCGGGCTCAACGCCTCGTTGCCTCGGCGCGTACACCCCGAGTCTATCGAACTCGTCTTCTACGAGTGTCCTCGGTGGTACTTCTTTTCCAGGTGGGTTTCGAGCTTAGATGCGTTCAGCTCTTACCCCGCGGCGCGTGGCTGCCCGGCATCTGCTCTCTCGAACAACCGGTACACCAGTGGCACCCAAGCGGAGTTCCTCTCGTACTATACGCTTGTTCCCGTCAAGTACCTCGCACCCCCAATAGATAGCAGCCGACCTGTCTCACGACGGTCTAAACCCAGCTCACGACCTCCTTTAATAGGCGAACAA